>ENA-OPFI01000053-OPFI01000053.1-human-gut-metagenome-genome-assembly--contig:-NODE-53-length-64737-cov-20.367954_pt1 | contig 64737 bp, 59 predicted proteins | sample MGYA00241308_ERZ501550 | MGnify/ENA primary metagenome ERZ501550 (study PRJEB25962, sample SAMEA2042433) | human gut metagenome | biome: human gut; feature: human-associated habitat; material: faeces...
ATAATAAACCTTCACCCACGCCTATCCCTCAGTGTATCTATACAGGTACACCTACAGCATAAGCGTTGCCGGCAACTATTCTCAAGGGATTTGAAATTGGCGATTTCTTAAGTCGAGAATAATACAGACACGCTTCTGTAAAATCTTAATATGTTACGCCCTCGCTCGGGCGACTGTTACGGCAAAGATAGGCAACAAGTCAAAAAATAACAAGCATAGAAAAGAAATATAGACTTCTTGCCTTCGCACGACGCTCCTGACAACAAAAAAACGGCGTAACAACCCCATCAATGGTTATTACGCCGAAAATGCAACAGAGGCCTTCTAAAGCAGCCCTACGAGCTACATAGCCTTGCCTCGTCGTAAACTAAAAAAGCCTCCTCCTCCACACCGGGAAGAGAGAGACTTCTTGCGTATACACATCGCTGCAACCTACAACGAGTTTATCGTTTTGTTGCAACTGTACATGACATCAGAAAAATTTGACAGGCTCTCCAAGGATGTCGCCCAACAGATTGTTTGCCAAGCGGCTGGCACCAATACGGAAATAGTTATTGTTCAACCATTTTTCACCCAATACAGATGCCACTACACAATAATACTTCACAGCATCGGCCGTAGTAGAAATACCACCGGAGGGCTTGATGCCAATCATTGTACCGGTCTTATCGTAGTATTCTTTGATAGCCTGGCACATTACGTAAACAGCTTCGAGGGTTGCAGCAGGCTCTTGCTTTCCGGTAGAAGTCTTTATGAAATCGGCACCCGAATAGATGGCCAGGATAGATGCCTTCTTGATGTTTGATGCCGTTTTAAGGGCTCCTGTCTCGAGTATTACTTTCAAGTGTGCATTACCACAAGCGCTTTTCAACTCGGCAATTTCATCGCACATCTCTTCATAGTTACCCCCCAACATATCGCCTACGCTGATAACAATGTCTATCTCGTCGGCACCATCTTTTACGGCAAGCTTTGTCTCTGCAACTTTTACCTCTGTAAAAGTTTGTGATGACGGAAAGCCACCCGAAACAGCAGCAATCCTTACACTCGATACATCGAGATTCATTCGTACCGTACCGGCAAAATTGGGATACACACAAATGGCTGCAACATTGGGTAACTCTCCATGCTCTTCCTCAAAAGCATTGACACGTTGTGTAAAGTGACTCACAGTTGCAGTATTGTCCTCGGTACGCAATGTGGTGAGGTCGATACTGTTAAATAACTTCTTATACACCTCTACGGTATTGTAGGTTTCGAAGTTGTCTCGCACAATCTTCTCTACGGCTTGTTGCACGGCAGCGTCGTCTATATCGGTAGGATAGAGCGACAAAGCCTCTTCGTACTTATTCATGCTCATATAGTTTTAAGTTGTTTTTATGTCGTTCTTTATCACGTTCGGTTTTCTTTTCTATGTTACGGACAAAAGCTTCAGTAAGGTCTACTCCCGTCTGGTTGGCAATGCAACAAAGCACCCACAATACATCGGCCAGCTCATCGGCGAGGTCGAGCTTCTCGCCTTTTTTAGACGACTGCTCACCATAACGCCGCGCCATGATGCGAGCCACCTCCCCCACCTCTTCTGTGAGAATAGCCATGTTGGTAAGCTCGTCGAAATAACGTACACCGTAGCTTTTTATCCACTCGTCTACTTGTTTTTGTGCCTCATCAATCGTCATATCACTCTCTGTTTTGTGAGTCTATACATATCGTTACAGGACCATCATTGAGCAGCTCTATCTGCATATCGGCCCCAAACACACCGGTTGCTACCTTTCGACCCAATGTTTGCGACATACGTTCGCAAAAAGCCTCATAAAGGGGTCGCGCATGTTCGGGACGCGCCGCCCGAATATAAGCCGGTCTATTTCCCTTTTTTACCGATGCATGTAGGGTAAATTGACTTACGACAAGCGCATTGCCGCCAATATCTAACAAAGAACGGTTCATCACTCCATTCTCGTCATTATATATGCGCAACTGGGCTGTTTTTTTTACAAGCCACTCTACATCATCTATCGTATCACGCTCTTCCACGCCTACCAGCACAACCATGCCTTCTCCAATAGACGAATACTCATGGCCGCCAATACTGAGCAACGCATGTCTTACACGCTGTATAACAATTCTCATACGCTTCTGTGTAATCTGTTCATGCAAAATAAATAAAAATAAACGAGATGAAGACTATATTGTCGGCCCATTTGCCGGTAAAGAGAGCATCGGTTAAACCAATATAATTATAAATATTTAATTATCAATTATTTATAAAAATACAACCCCCAATAAATACTCGACATAGATCTTACCTAAGTATGCTGAGCCATCCGTTTTTACGACAGGCAGATGCAAAACAATAAACGTTTACCACAAAACATATATGCAAATAGCAGGAATGCACCAAGAAAGGAAAAGGGAAAGAAGAGAGAAAAACAGATAGACATTTATAAGGTCTGACTTTTATTCTGCTTTATGTAAAGCATCATACACTATAGCTGCGCGCGCAGCACCCACAACTTGGGCTAGCTCATCCTGCGTGGCTTCACCCATCCGCTTCACACTTTTAAAATGCCGTAACAGTTTGTCTCGAGACTGTTCGCCCACCCCTTTTACGCCATCCAGAACCGACACTGTTTGCGACTTGCTGCGACGATTACGATGATGTGTGATACCAAAACGGTGTGCTTCGTCGCGTAAATGCTGTATTAGCCGCAACGACTCAGAATTCTTATCGATATAAAGCGGCACCGTATCGCCTGGAAAATATATTTCTTCGAGTCTCTTAGCAATGCCTACAATAGCTATCTTGCCCCGCAAACCCAACTCGTCCAATGACGAAACAGCGGCACTCAACTGCCCCTTACCTCCATCAACCACGATAAGCTGTGGTAATGGCTGCCCCTCTTCTACTAAACGATGGTAACGACGATAGATAATTTCGCGCATCGATGCGAAATCATCGGGACCGACAACTGTCTTGATATTGAAGTGACGATAATCTTTTTTCGATGGCTTCGCCATTTTGAAAACGACACATGAAGCCACCGGGTTGGTACCTTGAATATTGGAGTTATCGAAACATTCTATGTGTACGGGAAGTTCGTTGAGACGGAAATCCTTCTGCAATCGCGATAATATGCGGGTAGCACGCTGCTCCGGATTGAGTTTCTCCGATTGCTTCAACCTATCTATCTTGTACTGTCGCACATTCTGCAGCGAAATATCAAGCAACTTACGTTTGTCACCCCGCTCCGGAAGAATAAAACGCAAATCGGAAAACTCCGTTTCAGGAAGAAACGGTACAATAGCTTCGCGTGTATCACTATCAAAACGTGAGCGCAATTCTGCAATACCAAGAGCTAAAATTTCAGCAGCCGTTTCATCGAGTTTTTTCTTATATTCTATAGTGACACATTGTACTATAGAACCCGCCTTGACATGCATATAATTAATAAATGCAAGCGCATCATCCTCATCATAAGAAAAGACATCGACATTGTGTATTGTTGTACTCACGACAACAGATTTGGCCTTATAACGCTCTACCAACTCATAACGTTGTTTCACTTCCTGTGCCTCCTCAAAACGAAGCTGCGATGCCAACTCTTGCATCTCTTGTAGCAACACATTGCTCAACTGCTGTGTATTGCCATTGAGTATTTGTTTTACGGCATCAATGTATCCCGCATAGGTCTCGCGAGAAATAAGACCCTCGCAACACCCCATACAACGTTTTATATGATATTGAAGGCAAAGCTTATACTTATGCTTTTCTACAGCATCGGCTGTAAGAGCATACCGACAGGTACGTAAGGGGAAAAGTTCGTGTAAAAGTTCGAGTACCGTTTTAGCGATGTGTACATGCGCATAAGGGCCATAATACTTAGCACCACTTTTACGTTCTACCCTACGTGTAAGGAATACACGAGGGAAATCTTCATTGGTTACACAAATCCACGGATAAGTTTTGTCATCTTTGAGCAGAATATTATAGCGAGGCTTATACTTCTTTATCAAAGAGTTTTCAAGATGCAGTGCGTCTTCTTCCGTATCGACAAGAATATACTTCAAGTCGGCAATATGACGCACCAGAATTCTGGTTTTAGGAGAGTCCTCATGTACTTTGTTAAAGTATGACGAAACTCTTCTTTTCAGATTTTTTGCCTTACCTACATATATAATCTTGCCCTCTTTATCGAAATACTGATACACTCCCGGTGTCTCAGGCAAGAGGGCAAGAATATCTTTTATATGTTGGTCGGTGGCAGGCACAACATCAATATTTAATCAAGGTCTCTATCTCTACATCCTTAGGGAACATGGCACGGCCATTCAAGTCGAGCAATTCCGAAATAAAGTTCACATAGATTTTTTTAGGATTGAACCGTTTTACCAACAAATATGCAGCATACATGGTTCCGCCCGTAGCCAACAAATCGTCATGCAACAGCACCACATCATTCTCGTCCAAAGCATCAACATGTATCTCTATCGTATCAGTGCCATACTCTTTGGTATAACTTTCGCTCCAGGTTTCAGCCGGCAACTTCCCTGGCTTTCTCATAGGAACAAAGCCGGCACCAATTTTTTCTGCAATGATAGGGCCCATGATAAAGCCGCGCGACTCTATGCCCACCACTTTCGTTATACCCCTACCGGCATACATCGAAGCCATGTATTCGGTAAGATCATGCAACGCGTCCTTGTCCTTAAAGACAGTAGTGAAATCCTTGAAAAGAATTCCCTTTTTAGGGAAATCGGGGATGTCACGAATAAGACCTTTTAGATTTTCCAAGTTCATAAGTTTGTTTCTATATGTTTGTTACTTTATATATTTCCAGATATTTACACAACCTCACTAAAACTATGTTTCACGTGAAACAGTCATCTTCCCAATAGCAGCAACAATATATTTATGTCACTGGGCGAGACGCCCGGAATACGAGCTGCCTGGGCTATCGTTTCGGGCTGTATCTTTTGCAATTTTTGGCGAGCCTCAGTAGATATTTGATGGATGGAAAGATAATCAAATTTATCCTTTATCCTTATATTTTCCAACCGCGATATCTTGTCGGCAATGAGTTGCTCGCGCTCTATATAGCCACTATACTTAATACGTATTTCGGCGGCCTCGACAATCTCATCACGTCGAGAAGAAATAGACTCAAGACGAGTACGCAGCGCAGGCAAAATAGACGACAAGATAGCAAAACTCATTTGAGGACGCATCAAAAGCTCATAGAGTTTGACGCCGTGACGCAACGGTTGAAGAGAATGCTCTTCGAGCGCTGCATTGACATGCGAAGGCCGTACCGAATATGAATGAGCAAACTCTATCAAATCATTAATCGTCGACAGCTTTGTATCGAGTAAAGCCTTCCTCTCAGCCGAAGCTAAACCCAACTCGTAAGCGCGACGTGTAAGCCGTTCGTCGGCATCATCTTGTCTCAATAATATCCTGTATTCAGCACGCGACGTGAACATTCTATAGGGTTCATCAACACCTTTGGTCACCAAATCATCAATAAGCACACCTATATATGCTTCATTACGTCCTAGGGTAAACGGCTCACCTCCATGACAAGCTATATGAGCATTTATACCGGCAACAATACCCTGCCCTGCAGCCTCTTCATAACCGGTAGTACCGTTGATTTGACCGGCAAAGAAGAGTCTTTTCACCAGTTTAGTCTCAAGCGTATGCAAAAGTTGTGTAGGGTCAAAATAATCATACTCTATTGCATATCCGGGACGATAAATACGCACATTGCGCAAAGCCGGTATCTGCTGTAAAGCTGCAATCTGTATATCTATGGGCAGTGACGACGAAAAGCCATTGAGGTAATATTCTTGCGTTGTCTCGCCCTCGGGTTCGAGAAAAAGTTGATGCTCGCTTTTATCGGGAAAAGTCACAATCTTCGTCTCGATACTGGGACAATATCTCGGTCCAATGCTCTTTATTTGCCCATTATAAAGTGGTGAATCGGGAAGCCCCTTGCGCAATATGTCATGAACACGCTCATTGGTATATATAGTCCAACAACTACGTTGGCGCAATGGGCGTGGTGAAAAATCGAGATACGAGAACTTATGGAAATCGTTATCGCCTTTTTGTTCGATGGATTCGTCAAAATGTATCGTTCTTCCATCTATTCTTACAGGCGTACCAGTTTTCATGCGGCCCACAGTAAATCCCAGCTCGGCCAACTGCTCGGATAAGCCGTACGAGGCGGTCTCAGATATGCGACCTCCCGGCAATTGTACGGGACCAATATGAATAAGTCCATTGAGAAACGTACCATTAGTGAGCACCACGCTTCGTGCACTGAAAGTAACCCCCATCTTGGTAACGACACCACATATCTCGCCTTTCTCAATAAGAAGACGCGATACGGTATCTTGCCACATATAAAGGTTGGTGGTATTCTCCAACACAGAACGCCATTTCTCACTAAATCGCATGCGGTCGCTTTGAGAACGAGGGCTCCAAACGGCAGGTCCTTTAGAACGATTAAGCATCCTAAACTGTATTGCCGTCATATCTGTAATAATGCCCATTCGCCCTCCAAGAGCATCTATCTCCCTAACAATCTGACCTTTAGCTATACCGCCAACAGCAGGGTTACAACTCATTTGCGCTATCTTGTTCATATCTTGAGTAACAAGCAGCGTTTTAGAACCCAACCGGGCAGCAGCAGATGCAGCTTCGCAGCCTGCATGACCAGCACCTACTACGATTACATCGTAATTAAAATCCATCGTTCAACGATATTACTTTCAAATATAAGGCTTTTGTTTGAAACAAGCAAATTGAATACTTCAACACAACATTACTTTTGCAGCATAGCAAGGGCCTCATTTTCGCAAGCCGACATTTTTTCCCGCTCGCCAGGCCCTTTATCATTGATACCGCAAAGATGCAGAATTCCATGTATAATAATACGATAAACCTCTGTTTCATAGGGTTGTCCATACTGCAAAGCATTACTTTTTACAGTATCGAGACTAATAAAGATATCGCCCGAAATCACATTACCTTCGGAATAATCAAAAGTGATGACATCGGTATAATAATCGTGCTGCAAATAAGCTCGATTAACCTCCAAAATCTTTTCATCATCGCAAAAGATATAAGCAATATCACCACACTTTTTTCCATACTTCGCAGCCACATCGCGTATCCACGATGAAACTTCTCTCCTTCTAAAAGGGGGTACTTTCACTCTTTCTGCACAATAGGTTATAGCCATATCAGGAATATTATAAATTCAAAGCGATTGCAAAGTTAAGAACTTAGAGCATACAAAACTCAACCAAAAAAGAAATAAGCCAATGCAATGCCCGAAATAATACCTGCGGCATCGGCAAGAAGCGAATATCCTACCGCATAGCGTGTCTTGCGTATACCTACACTACCAAAATAGACAGCTAGAATATAGAAAGTGGTATCGGTAGACCCTTGGATAGTTGCCGCGACCTTGGCCACAAACGAATCTACACCATAAGTTGCCATACAATCTACCATCATACCACGAGCACCACTACCACTTAAGGGCTTCATAAAGGCAGTAGGTAATGCCTCGACAAACGACGTATCCAATCCACAAGCAGCCACGACATAACGCACGCCATCGACCACAAAATCCATTGCTCCTGATGCACGAAACACGGCTATGCCTACCAAAATAGCTACCAAATAAGGAATGATAGTAACAGCTGTCTTAAAGCCTTCCTTAGCACCCTCTATAAAACTCTCATAAACATTTATACGTTTATAGAGCCCCACACCTATAAAGGCAACTATAATAGTAAAAAGCAGTGCATTGGAAAAAACAGACGATATGTGGGCAACCTGCTCCTGAGTAAGCTGTGATAAGAAAAACATTAATCCGCCAATCGCCAAAATAAAACCTGCACCCCAACCTATCAATACTTTATCGAATAAATTGATACGCTGCTTTATACAAACCGCCACCAACGCCACAAAGGTGGCAGCAAAAGTAGCCAGAAGAATTGGGAGAAAAACATCCGATGGATTGGCAGCCCCCATCTGGGCACGATACGTCATTACACCAATAGGCACAAGCGTCAATCCAGAGGTGTTGAGAACAAGAAACATCAACATCGCATCTGTTGCCGTATCTTTCTTAGGATTGAGCTCTTGCATCTCCTGCATGGCCTTCAAGCCCAAAGGTGTGGCAGCATTATCAAGACCAAGCATATTGGCCGATATATTCATGAACATCGAGCCTAACGCAGGATGCCCCTTAGGAATACCCGGAAAAAGACGAGAAAATAACGGACTCATCAACCGCGCAAAGGCAGCCACCAATCCGGCGCGCTCACCCACCTTCATCAGACCCAACCATAAAGTCAATACACCGGTTAGTCCAATAGATATATCGAAAGCATTTTTTGCAGCAGCAAAAGAGGAGTTCATTATTGCGCTCCATATATCGTAGTTACCGGCGAATACCGACTGACATATTGCAACTACAAAAGCTACAAGGAAAAATCCTATCCAAATATAATTGAGTACCATAAACGACTGAGTGCATAAATCATACAAGTATCAAAATTACAAATTTTGCCATAACTAAGCAAAACTTGACATGAAAAGAATCCACACCTTATAAAAAACGTAAAACAAAAAAGTAAAGCACCTATTTATGGTTACACAGAAGATATTTCAAAAACATCATAATACGCTGTGAATCATAAAAATAGACAATATTTAAGTGCATGAGAATAAAATATTTTTATCTATCCGCATACCCGGCCAGAAAAAAACAAAAGATTTTAGCGTTACATCGGCACAAACTCTTATCTTTACAACACAACAATAGAACGCTCATGACAAAAACAGCAACTATTCACGATTTTGAGCAGGAACTCATCTCCAATGCTCATCCCGAGAAGATAGCCATCCTTTCTTCTTTTTTTAAAACAGCTCCTGGTGAATACGGCGAAGGCGACCGCTTCATAGGCCTGACTGTTCCCGAAAACCGTGTCATAGCCCGACGCTACACATACCTCTCATGCGACGAACTAACTACACTACTTCGTAACCCTATACATGAAATAAGACTTGCTGCACTGCTTTGCTTAATAGCAAAATACAAAAGCCGACACACCGACGAAGCCCAACGACAATCTATCTTCAATACATATATTAACAATACAGCCTACATCAACAATTGGGACTTGGTAGATCTCTCGGCACCACAAATTGTAGGAGAACATCTTTTGCACACCGACCGCTCTCTACTCTATCGCTTTGCCCGCAACGGCTCGCTATGGGAACAACGTATTGCCATTGTCGCTACGTATACCTACATACGCAATAACGACTTTGACGACACACTTGCTATTGCCGATATACTGCGCACTCACCCACACGACCTTATACAAAAGGCCGTAGGTTGGATGCTGCGAGAAGTTGGAAAAAGAGACAAACAAGTACTCATCGATTACTTACAACCTCGTTACGCCACCCTACCCCGCACACTTTTACGCTACGCCATAGAGAAGTTTACTCCCGACGAGCGCAAGCACTATATGCAACGAAATATTTTCTAAAAAGGAATTTCGTATCTTTGTTATCTAATCATCTACACCACCTATGAAAATAAGCGGCTTTACTATTATTCGCAACGCTATCAACTACGACTTTCCCGTCGTAGAAAGCATAAAATCGGTATTACCCATTGTCGACGAATTTGTCATTGCTTTAGGTAACAGCGACGACAAAACCGATGAACTTATTTCAAGCATAAAATCGGACAAAATAAAAATCATACACACCCAATGGGATTCATGCCGATACAACATAAAAGGAATGATATATGCCAACCAGACCGACATCGCCTTGCAAGCATGCACTGGCGACTGGTGTATCTACCTGCAAGCCGATGAGGTATTACACGAAGATGCATTACCCATCATACGCGAAGCTTGCAACAAATACATCGACGACAAAAATGTCGACGGCTTCCTGCTACGGTACATACACCTATATGGCGATTACGAACATTACATTGACGCCCGTCACTTTGGTTATCCTAAAGAGATACGCATCGTACGCCGACAACCCGATATACACTCGTGGCGCGATGCACAATCGTTTCGCATTATTCCAAACTTCAATTACAAAGATTACTGGCAAACCGAAGGTACCCAAAAACTACGCTGTATACTACTAAAAAATGCCTATATATTTCACTATGGATGGTGTCGCGACCCTCGCAAAATGGGAGGTAAACAAGCTGAGCAAATTTTACTAAGCGACGGCGTTTCGGCACAAAAAGTAGCTCTATACAACTATGGTAACATTTCGGCTTTTCCTATGTTCCACGGGAAACACCCCGCCGTCATGCAAGAACGCATCGCCTCGTGTCCCTACCGACAGTACTTGCAATACGAAGGAAAAGCTCCCGACATACGCAAAATCTTTGGCACCAAATACCGTGTACTGAAAGCTATCGAGCGATTCCTACCCAATGGAGGTCGCATCGGTGGCTTCAAGAATTATCGCCAAATAGGAACATTTTGATAAAACCTATTATACCTCTATCTTTGAAAGCACGGCGCAGATTGTCTTGCCTTTCGCATTTTTTATAATTGCGCAATACATCAGCATATTCATAGCCACCGGCTTTGGCATACTCATGAAGTATAAAATCTTTGTTTTTCCAAACCGTATCTAAACGACAAAAACCTTTGACACCTTCGCGGCATGTCAACGGTCTATCATAAAACCAAGTACGATTAAGGTCTACCAAATAATAACGGACCTCACCATCAGACTTGCGCACTATAAGCGTATTTCCTAACGACAAATCGAGAAAATAGATACCCTTGCGATGAAAAGAATATACAAACTGTGCATAACCCCGCAACAATTTCTCAAAGTCGGCAGGAGGCTTATCGAGCAAACTATGCATATCACAATCGTATGTCAACTGTTCCGAAATATAGTAACTATGTGATATACCCCATACATTTTGTTCTACCATATAAGCAATAGGCGTAGGAGTATCTACTCCATATTGCAGCAGGCGCAAGGCATTATGATAGGAACGCTCGGCCTTTGACTTACGAAAATAACGGTATATAAACCTATTGAGTAGATGCGGAACTTTAAACGATTTTACATTCCACACCCTGCCATCTCCCATAGAAATTTTCTTAATGCAATTGCGCCATTGATATAACACCTCTCCTTCCCGCACAAAGCGAGAAGGGATACCATCAATCAGCTCCTTGGAAGAAGCATACACCGGATTTATTTCACATCGACGCATACTAAACAATAATACTAACTTTTTCGACTATGCCATTCGACATTCTAAATTCATATCGTTCCAACAGAGCTTATTCTTCACTGATACCCCTTTCATAATTATACTCTACTGTTATTTAGCAACTGACATCTCCCTATAAATGTTCAAATAACTATCGGCAGCATTCTTCCAAGAAAACTGAGCTGCACGTTGCTTTATCTTTTCGGCTTTTCTTTCTTCATCACCGTAGAAATCGTCAAGACCATTATTAAATTCTTGCAACATAAGGTCCCTATCAAAATCTTTATTAAAATAATAGGCACACTGGCCGCCTATTTCTGGAAGACAAGTATGACATGACAAAAAAACAGGTTTTCCATATGCCATAGCTTCTATAACTGGTAATCCAAAGCCCTCGGCAATCGACGGAAACAAAAAAGCTTTACAATGCTTCATATACCAATGTTTTTCGCCTTCAGCTATGGGGCCCACTATTTTTACCCGTCCTTCTACACCATATTTACGAGCCTCATCAAGTATCATATTCACATAATCCGACTTATTTCCGGCTATAATAAGCTCAAAATTATTTCCTTGCAACAGACATGGCAATACATGAAAATTCTTCTTGGGCAATACCGTTGCTATCGTAAATAGAAAATCACCGGTCGGTAAGTCTGATGGTTCTTCTAAAGCTCCCTCGTATACATTGCAACCATTATATATAACGTCTACTTTTTTATCTCCGATATTGATATGCGACAGCAAATCTTGTTTTGTATATTCTGATATGGCAACTATCCTGTCGGCACGGTCGACCAGCTGTTGCATTTTTCTCATATATTTTTTTTGCTTCTGCTCATTCTTTTCATACAAGAAATTCAAGTCATGCACCGTAAGCAACACCTTTCCATTGCATGGTACATAATGTGCCAATTGAAAAGTAGTGTGCCACAACTGACATTGAGCAGGACTAAACATTACAATTTTGTCTACAAATTTTTTTCTCCGGTAATAAAACGTTTCACCCCAGCGGCCTACATATTTGCGAGGAACATAAAAACCCAAATCATACACACCTTTATTCTCCTCTATAATAGCCTTTACAAGCATATCACAAAAGAAAAACAACCCCGTATTGGGATACTTCATTTTCTCACAATCGATAATTATCATACTTCTCGCGTCTATGTCTGTTGCAAAAATAATATTTATACCAAACTCCGGCAAATTAATATTGCTTATGCATAAAAAATAGTATTAGAAACAGCTACATACAGAATATTTAGACTATTTTTGCCGCAAAAAAAGAAAGCTACTTATGAATATAGCGTTTTTTCATGTATATTTTCCCAAAGGAGGAGCCGAACGTGTCACTCTCGATATAAGCGAATACCTTATCACTAAAGGATATACCATCTTTCTATTTACCCGAGAATACAGTCCTGAGAAACTGCCTCAAGACTCATCTTTCTCAAAAAACGTAAATGTCTTTATTCTTCCCGATTCTACCAATACCGACAGTTATATCAACGCACGCTTCATAGCCGAAAAAAGTGCCGAAAAAAATATAAACATACTGGTTATACAAGCCTATTTACTAAAATCTATCAAAGATATAAAGAGTATTAACCCCATTCTGAAAATTGTTTATTACAATCACGGCATGCCTTTTTGGGAAATAAAAAATAAAATAGAACAGAAAAAGGCAAAATCGAAACGCTCCATTGGAAAAGCTTTACAATATTACCTGATAGACATACATAAGATATATACTTTCAAAACTTATCAAAAACGCATATATAAAGCATATCGTCATGCCTATGACCTGGTAGACGGCTATGTTACACTGTGTGACAGTTACTCACAGCAAATAAAAAAGGCTCTTCAAATAAAAGACTCTCATAAATTATTTGCCATAAACAATTCCGAAAAGCCAGTACGTAATATAGTATTGAACAAACAAAACATTGTACTTTTTGTAGGACGACTCACCTATGCCGACAAAAGAGTAGACATGCTCATAGATATATGGAATTTACTTAAAGGTAAAACCAATGATTGGAAATTAATCATTGTAGGTGAAGGACCGGAAAAAGAAAATCTTGAAGCGCAAGTCAAAAAACTAAACCTTACGAATGTAGAATTCGCGGGCTTCAGCAATAATCCTAAAGAATACTATGATAAGGCAGCTATTCTTTGTATGACATCTGTCTTTGAAGGATGGGGACTTGTACTCACAGAAGCACAGGCCAACGGTGTTGTACCCATGGCATTTGGTTGCTCTGAAGGCGTTAAATACATCTTGTCTCCTCATCAAATAAACGGCCTAATAATACCTCCTTTTGACAAAGAAATATATGCACAAAATTTGCTTTCTCTTATGAATAACAAAGAGAAGAGATTACAAATTCAAAAAAATATAATAGAAAAATCAAAATCCTATTTGCCTGAAGTTGTAGGAGCAAAATGGATAGAACTTTTCAATGCTATATCATCCCAATCCTAAAAATGCATTCAAAGATATTTTATACTTTTCTATAAATTAGAGGACAATCATATATTACTTTTTCTCCTTTTTTTCATCTCTATGACACTACCATACGTTTCAAGTAGAGCAGATGCCATAAGCGAACTATCGAAACGAAGCACATACTCCCTACCATGATTTATCATTGTGGTACGCAATGTAGAATCGGTCAATATCTGTTGTAATGCAGCAGCCATACCATCCACATCATCGGGAGCAACATAAAGAGATGAAGGTCCACCAGCCTCTTCCAGACAAGAACCTGTAGCTGCTACCACAGGTACACCCGAAGTCAAAGCCTCAATAATAGGAATACCAAAACCTTCGTATCGTGACGGGAATACAAAGGCCTTTGCCATACGATATATAACTGGTAAATCGGGCAACGCCATATCATGGATGAAATGTACCCTATCTCCAAGACGATTTGCCCTTATAAACTTATAAATATCGTTTACATATGAGGTCTTACGTCCTACTATCACCAAATGATATTTAGGGTCTAACTTAGGTAATGCCTTTACGGCTAGCAACACATTTTTACGAGTTTCTATGGTACCTACGTTAAGTATAAAATCTTCTGGCAACTCATACGCCATACGAACACATAGCATTTCACTCTCTGCTACACTGCGACCAAATATAGGATCACAACCCTGATAAATTACATCTATTTTGTTGGGGTCTATATGATAAAATTCTACTATATCACGTTTGGTACACTGGCTCACTGCCACTATCCTATCGGCATTACGACAAGCATAAGCAAACTTAGCATTGTAAATACTGCGATCTATAAATTTATAAAACGAAGGATAGCGTAAAAAAATAAGATCGTGTATTGTAACAACCGATGCAACATGGGTATTTTTCAAACCAACGGGTATCTCATTACTTAATCCGTGAAACAAATTTACCTTATCTCTTACCAATTGGTCTTTTATCAACCACGAACGCCACAAAGATTTATAAGATGCTCCTATCACCGTATCGGGCAATATAGAAAGCACATTATTGCGTAACAACAGCTTATTATAAGCTGCCTCGTTACACGTATCGGGTATGTATAAATTGAAGTAATATTGCGGACACGATTGTGCCATCGTATCTATTACATAACGACTATAATTGCCCAATCCTGTAAAATTGGTTGCCGCTCTTTTTGCATCATAACCAATAATCATAACCAATATGTTTTCCGTTACTCTTATGTATGCGTTACAAAATTAATAGTTTTCTATTCAGTATGCAAATAAACCAATAAAGAACATCTCAGTCATAAAAAACGCTTTAGCAGAGACAAACAGGTCAAAATAGTTGACCTATATACTATATATTCTTCGCCTTTTATGTGTAACTTTGCCGGGAAGTGCCCTTACACAGCATATATTGGATATAACAAACTTGAAAGACTATATATATGGTTAAGAAATTCGATTTTTTAATTATCGGGTCAGGTATAGCCGGCATGAGTTATGCTCTGAAAGTAGCTCACAAAGGTTCTGTGGCTCTCGTCTGCAAAACAGAACTCGAGGAGGCCAACACTTTTTTTGCACAAGGTGGTGTAGCTTCTGTTACCAACACGTTGGTAGATAATTTCGATAAACATATCGAAGATACCATGATTGCTGGCGACTGGCTCAGCGACAGACAAGCCGTTGAAAAAGTAGTACGCGAAGCTCCTTCACAAATAAAAGAACTCATTAGCTGGGGCGTTCATTTCGACAAAAACGAAAAGGGCGATTTTGATCTTCATAAAGAGGGTGGACATTCTGAATTTCGCATACTTCACCATAAAGATAACACAGGTGCCGAGATACAAGATAGCCTTATCAAAGCAGTAAAAAAGCATCCTAACATCACTATTTTCGAAAAGCATTTTGCTATAGAAATCATCACACAACACCATCTTGGTGTTACAGTAACACGACAGACTCCCAATATTGAGTGCTATGGAGCTTATATACTCAATCTCGAAACCGGTGAAGTAGATACTTTCTTATCGAAAGTAACACTGATGGCTACCGGTGGTGTAGGTGCGGTATACCAAACTACGACCAATCCATTGGTTGCAACGGGCGATGGTATAGCTATGGTTTATCGCGCAAAGGGTACAGTAAAAGACATGGAATTTATACAATTCCATCCTACAGCTCTTTATCATCCCGGCGACCGTCCCAGTTTTCTTATAACCGAAGCCATGCGCGGTTATGGTGCCGTACTACGCACTTGCGATGGTAAAGAATTTATGCAAAAATACGATAAACGCTTATCACTTGCCCCACGTGATATAGTAGCTCGCGCCATAGACAATGAAATGAAAAATAGAGGAGAAGATCATGTTTACCTCGATGTGACACATAAAAATGCCGAAGAAACACGTCGTCACTTCCCTAATATATACGAAAAATGCAAAAGCCTTGGTATAGATATTACACGCGACTACATACCTGTTGCACCTGCTGCTCACTATCTGTGTGGTGGTATTAAAGTAGATATCAATGCTTGTTCTTCCATCAGACGTCTCTATGCTGTAGGCGAATGCTCATGTACAGGATTACACGGCGGTAACCGATTGGCTTCAAATTCATTGATAGAAGCCGTTGTTTATGCCGATGCCGCAGCTAAACATTCTCTTGCCAATATAGATCATTACGATTTCCGCACCGATGTACCTGAATGGGACGACGAAGGAACAAGTCTTCCTGAAGAGATGGTACTCATCACTCAAAGTGCCAAAGAAGTAGGTCAAATCATGAGTACCTATGTAGGTATTGTAAGAAGCGACTTACGATTGAAGCGTGCCTGGACACGACTCGATATTCTATATGAAGAGACAGAAAGTCTTTTCAAAAGAAGCAAAGTATCGAAAGAAATCTGTGAGTTGCGCAATATGATCAATACCGGATACCTCATTATGCGTCAAGCCATGGAACGTAAAGAGAGTCGCGGATTGCATTATAATATAGACCATCCACGAAAACAATAATTTGTTATTTCTATAAAAGAAAAATCCGGGCTGAAGCCCGGATTTTTTTATTTAAATACTTTTCTTATAATTATCCACTCCATTATCTCTTCATAAGACAAACTGTAGCTTTACATATACCAAGCTTGAAAACTTCTTTTTTCACTTGACTCTGCATTCGTCATTCACTGTCTTTTTCATCATGATATATGATCTTTTGCGATTTATAATTGTAAAAAGGTTTATTACTATTCTTATTTAATACCACTTATCAACTCTTACTTCATACTCTATAAACAATTTGTAAACAAGTTGAACTTTCATTTTTCAACAATTATCAAATATCTGTATATCAATAATATAACACATTATAAACATATTTTTTACCGTTATATCAACATCATATAAACAGTACTTATTTACAGGAATGAATATTTATTATAATATATCTTTGTTGATAACTCATAGACATGCATTACATTTGTAACGATGATAAAAGAGAGAAACATCATACTATTATTTTTGTCATTACTATATCCTCTTTTTGTAGCAAAAGCCAACGTAACAGAGGAAGTTCCTTTATTGCGCATAAGCTGTTACGAAAGTTATTATTACGCAGTTATAGAAGGCGACACTGTAAAAGTCATAAACATAAAACCAGTAACTATATACCCACCAAAAAAATTCAAAAACAAAAAGGAAGAAAAATTCTATTGGAAAACAGTACGTGATGTAAAACGTACCCTACCCTATGCCAAACTTATATACAACATACTAATAGAAACCTACCAGTACATGGAAACACTGCCCGACGATAAGTCGAGGCAAAAACACTTGGAAAAAATGGAAAAGGAGATTTTTGAACAGTATAAACCTGTACTTAAAAAACTTACTTTTTCACAAGGAAAAATGCTTATAAAACTGGTAAATCGCGAATGCAATCAATCTTCTTATGAAATAATAAGAGCCTTTTTGGGTAGTTTCAGAGCCGGTTTTTGGCAAGCTTTTGGAAAAATTTTCGGTGTTACCCTTAAAAGCGAGTGGGACCCCACAGGAAAAGATAAAGATATAGAAAGAATATGCGTACTAGTAGAACAGGGTATGTTATAAACATAGTTGTCAACAATGTTGATGAAGTTGCTTAAACATATCCCATATTACCAATCCGGCTGTCACTGATACATTGAGAGAGTGTTTTGTACCAAACTGTGGTATCTCTATACATCCATCACACATATCTACAACCTGTTGTTGCACCCCTTTTACCTCATGTCCTAAAACTATGGCATATTTACTATTCTTGTCTAATAACAATGAATTGAGCATCATACTTCCCTTAACTTGTTCTACTGCATAGACAATATAACCTTTTTTTTGCATATCTTCTACAGCTCTAACTGTATCTTCATAGTAGCACCAATCTACACTTTCTTCGGCACCTAAGGCTGTTTTATGTATATCAGGGTGTGGAGGAACCGCCGTAATACCACAAAGTATTATTTTTTCAACCAGAAAAGCATCAGAAGTTCTGAATATAGAACCTACATTATTGAAACTCCTTATATTATCAAGAATTATAACCAAACTTATTTTTTCAATATGCTTGTATTCTACAACATTTACTCTCGACAATTCTAATATACTTTTCTTTTTCACGTTGATAATCAAATAGATAATATTATATTAAAAGCAAATAATTTATAGAAACATGCTTTTACAAAACAGTACCTGTTTCAAAACAACACTATATTTGCTATGCAAATATAAGCATTCACATAAAAACTATACATACCTGTTTTATTATAATATTCATTAGGTTGTTTATAACCTTGTTTATTCGGTATAAAAAAATATTTACTTTTCAACATTCATAATTAAGCCCTTTTTCCATGTGAATAAATAACAATATATTACACATCTTATAAACACCAAAAACTATTGTTTTCCATAACATCTATGAGAGAAAGTTATTAACTTTGTTGGGCATAAACAATGGTTAATCGTATGACTTAACTAATTGATTATGAAAAAGTGATAATGTTGATAAGTTATAAATAAAACGGTATACAATATTAATAACTTAATAAACAAATATTTGTATCATAAATTATTGTAGCTATCAACAACATATTATCAAAAACAAAAAATCAAGTAAGAAAAAAGAAAAATAAAATATATGATTGAAGTGAATATCTCACAAGGCTATGTTTCGGCTCCTATTCCTGATGGTATAGATTTGGTTACCGAAATAAAAAAATTGAAGAAAGAAAAAAATGCTGTCATCTTGGCTCATTACTACCAGGATGGCTCTATACAAGATGTAGCCGATTTTGTGGGTGATAGTCTTGCTTTGGCGCAATGGGCTGCGCAGGTAGATGCAGATATATTGGTTATGTGTGGTGTCCATTTTATGGGTGAAACTGCCAAAATATTATGCCCCGATAAGAAAGTACTTATTCCAGATATGAATGCAGGATGTTCTTTGGCTGACAGTTGTAATGCCGAAGATTTTGCTCGTTTTATAAAACAACATCCAGGTTATAAAGTAATATCTTATGTAAATACGTCGGCTGCTGTAAAAGCTTTGACAGATGTTGTTGTAACTTCTACTAATGCACGGCAAATTGTAGAGAGTTTTGGAGCGGATGAAAAAATCATATTCGGACCTGATAGAAACTTAGGAAACTATATAAATAGCATTACGGGTCGTAATATGTTACTATGGGATGGAGCTTGTCATGTACATGAACAGTTTTCAGTAGAGAAGATAGTAGCATTGAAAAAACAATATCCCGATGCCGAAGTATTGGCACATCCTGAGTGTAAAAAAGCAGTACTTATATTGGCCGACAAAGTAGGTTCTACGGCAGCACTTCTAAAATATGCGATAAAGAGTGAAAAGAAAACTTTTATAGTAGCTACAGAAAGTGGTATATTGCATGAAATGAAGAAAAATTGTCCTGATAAGACATTTATACCGGCACCACCGGCAGATAGTACCTGTGCATGTAACGAATGTAGTTATATGAGATTAAATACAATGGAGAAACTCTACAATACATTACGTTACGAACTACCAGAAATAAAAGTAGAAAAAGAATTGGCAAATAAGGCTATACGACCTATTGAAAGGATGCTTGAAATATCTAAAAAACTTGGTTTATAAAAAAGAGATAGAATATGGAATACAACTTTAAGGATATAGAAAAACGTTGGTCGCAATATTGGAAGGATAATCATACATATCAGGTAACAGAAGATGAATCGAAACCCAAATATTATGTACTCGATATGTTTCCTTATCCTTCGGGAGCTGGTTTGCATGTAGGGCATCCTCTTGGATACATAGCCTCTGATATATATTCACGTTATAAAAGACTGAAAGGTTTTAATGTATTGCATCCTATGGGATATGATTCCTATGGGTTGCCTGCCGAGCAATATGCTATACAAACGGGACAACATCCGGCAGTAACAACCGAAAAAAATATAAACCGTTATAGGGAGCAACTCGATAAAATAGGCTTTTGTTATGATTGGAGTCGTGAAATAAGAACTTGCGACCCCGCTTATTATAAATGGACACAATGGGCTTTCATAAAGATGTTTGAAAGTTACTATTGTAAAGATGTTCAAAAAGCATTACCTATTTCTGAATTGGTAAAAAAATTTGCTATCCAAGGTACAGAAGGTATTAATGCTGTTTGTAGTGAAGAACTCTCTTTTACGGCTGAAGAGTGGAATGCCAAAACAGAAAAGGAGCAACAAGAAATATTGATGAATTATCGTATTGCATACTTAGGTAATACGATGGTTAATTGGTGTCCCCAATTAGGTACTGTATTGGCCAATGATGAAGTAAGTGAAGGTGTTTCTGTGAGAGGAGGTTATCCTGTAGAACAAAAAATAATGCGTCAGTGGTGTTTGCGTGTCTCGGCTTATGCTCAACGATTGTTAGATGGACTCGACAAATTGGATTGGACAGAAAGTCTTAAAGAGACTCAACGCAACTGGATAGGACGTTCTGAGGGTACAGAAATGCAATTTAAGGTGGCCGATAGTGATGTAGAACTTACTATATTCACAACACGTGCCGACACTATATTTGGTGTTACTTTTATGGTTTTGGCTCCCGAAAGCGATTACGTAGAAAAAATAGTAACACCAGATTGTAAAGAAACGGTTTATAACTATATAGAAAGCATAAAAAATCGTACAGAAAGAGAACGATTGATAGACCGTAGTGTAACTGGTGTATTCTCTGGTGCATATGCTATTAATCCATTGAATGGAAAACATATACCTATATGGATAAGCGATTATGTTTTAGCCGGATATGGTACAGGTGCCATTATGGCTGTACCAGCTCATGACAGTAGGGACTATGCCTTTGCCAAACATTTCAATTTGCCTATCATACCTCTTATCAAAGATTGTGATATAAGTAATGAAAGTTTCGATGCCAAAGAAGGTATTATGATAAACTCTTGTGGCAATGGACTCGATTTAAATGGACTTACTGTAAAAGAGGCTATTGAAGCTACTAAAAAGTTTGTACAAGAAAAAGGTTTAGGTAAGGTAAAGGTAAATTATCGTTTACGTGATGCTATCTTTAGTCGTCAACGCTATTGGGGAGAACCATTTCCTGTATATTATAAAGATGGTATGCCCTATGTTTTGGATGAAAGTTCATTACCTTTATTGTTGCCGGAGGTAGATAAATTTTTACCTACAGAGACTGGTGAGCCTCCATTGGGTCGTGCAAAAGGATGGCATACAGCAGATGGATACCCGTTGGAATTGTGTACAATGCCAGGTTTTGCTGGTTCTTCAGCATATTATATTCGTTATATGGATCCTCATAACGATAAGGAATTGGTATCGCGTAAAGCCGATGAATATTGGCGTAATGTAGATTTATATGTCGGAGGGACAGAACATGCTACAGGACACTTGATATATAGTCGTTTTTGGAATAAATTTTTGTATGATATCAACGTTGTATGTGAGAATGAGCCTTTCAAAAAGTTGATAAACCAAGGTATGATACAAGGCCGCTCCAACTTTGTATATCGTATAAAAGATACAAATACATTTGTATCGTTGCACCTGAAAGATAATTATGAGGTGACACCTATACATGTAGATGTAAATATTGTAGAAAACGATATTCTTGATATAGAGAAATTTAAGCAGTGGAGACCTGAATTTTCGACAGCTGAATTTATTTTGGAAGACGGAAAGTATGTGTGCGGCTGGGCTGTAGAAAAAATGTCTAAGTCTATGTATAATGTTGTCAATCCAGACGACATAGTAGAAAAATATGGTGCCGACACACTGCGTTTTTATGAAATGTTTTTAGGTCCTATTGAGCAAAGCAAACCATGGGATACTAATGGTATAGATGGAGTACATCGTTTTTTACGTAAGTTATGGAATCTCTATTTCGATGGTGACCAATGGGCTGTATGCGATAAAACTCCTACACGCGACGAATTGAAATCGTTGCATAAGTTGATAAAAAAAGTATCATGGGATATAGAGAATTTCTCGTATAATACATCGGTAAGTGCCTTTATGATTTGTGTCAACGAATTGACTGCATTAAAGACCAAAAGTCAGCAAATATTGGAACCATTGGTTATATTATTGGCACCTTTTGCACCTCATATAGCAGAAGAATTGTGGCATCGTTTGGGGCATGATACAACAGTATGTGATGCCAAGTGGATAGATTATAAAGAAGAATATTTGAAAGAAGATAATGTCACGTATGCTGTATCTTTCAATGGTAAAGTGAGATTTAATATTGAAGTTCCTGCAGGAACTTCACGCGAAGAAATAGAAAAAATAGTACTTTCACATGAATCTTCGTCGAAATGGATAGATGGAAAAACACCTAAAAAAATAATTGTAGTACCCAACAAAATTGTAAATATTGTAATTTAATATTCTTTTATCATGGAAATAAACAAGGTAATAAAAAAAAATAACATGTGGTTTTTAATCAAAGACCATTTGCTTATTATTCTGGGTTCTTTTATTTATGCCTTTGCATGGGCAGGATTTCTTATACCCAATAAACTAACCATAGGAGGTGCACCCGGTATAGGTTCCTTATTATATTATGCTTTTGGTTTTCCTGATATAAATGTTACTTATGCTGTTATTAATGTAGTTTTATTGTTACTCGCACTGAAAATACTGGGTAAAAAATTCTGTTTACGAACTATTTTCGGTGTATTCTTCTGTTGGTTATTCCTGTTTTTATTACCGAAATTTATAGATCATGCGATTGTTGAAAATCAGCCTTTTATGTCGGCTATAATAGGTGGTATACTTTGTGGAACAGGTGTAGGTATGGTATTCATATCGAACGGTAGTACAGGAGGAACAGATATAGTAGCAGCTATAGTAAACAAGTATAAGAACATTACTTTCGGGCGTATGTATCTGTATACCGATGCCATTATTATTTCATCATCCTATTTTGTATATCATAGCATAGAAAAAGTCATATACGGATATATCATATTGTGTATAATGACCTATGTATGCGATATGGTGATAAATGGAATAAGAGCGTCGGTGCAGTTGCTTATATTTTCAGATAAATGGGAAGAAATAGCAACTCACATCAACGAGGATATACATAGAGGTGTGACTGTATTGGACGGTATGGGTTGGTATTCTAAAAAACCGCGTAAAGTTTTGGTTGTTTTGGTAAAACGAACAGAGGCTAACAACCTAAACAGGTTGATAAAAATGATAGATCCACAGGCATTTATTTCACAATCGAGTGTATTGGGTGTTTATGGACAAGGCTTTGATAAAATAAAATAATAAGAAAAACAGAGCTATAAAATAAAATTCTTATCATACCGTTATTATCAATACATAATATTATCAATGAAAGATATAGTCTTTGCTACCAATAACCGCCATAAGCTTGAAGAGGTGCGTGCTATAGTGGGTCATGTCTTTAATGTATTGAGTTTGGCTGATATAGGATGTAACGAAGATATTGCTGAGACAGCTCAAACTTTCGAAGGTAATGCTTTGATAAAAGCCCGTTATGTACATGAAAAATATGGATATGATTGCTTTGCCGACGATTCGGGTTTAGAAGTTCAAGCTTTGGAAAATGCGCCTGGTGTTTTTTCAGCTCGATATGCAGGTGAGCCGTCCGACTCCCAGAAAAACGTAGCTAAATTACTACGAGAAATGGAGGGCATAGAGAACAGAAAGGCTCGATTCAGAACTTGTATTGCTCTTATCTATGGAGGCAAAGAATCTATGTTTGAAGGTTCTATACAAGGTACTATTATAAAGAGCCAAAGAGGCCATAATGGTTTTGGATATGACCCTCTTTTTGTTCCTATAGGGTATGACATGACGTTTGCCGAAATGCCGGCAGAAGAAAAAAATAAAATAAGTCACAGAGCCATAGCTACGAAAAAATTAATAGAATACTTACTTAATAAGAAGTAAAATATAGATGATAAAAATGATAAGAAAAATTTTTGTTTTACTCGTTTTATTGACCTCTTTTGTTTTTAATTCATGGTCGCAACCAGCTGTGGGTCAATGGGAAGTATACCCTACTCGCTCTACCGAAGCCAATGTTATTTTCGATACGGGCGATGATTTGGTATATTTTATGTCGGGCAATAATCTTTTTTCTTACGATAAAAGCAGTAATGAAATAGAAGCTTATAATGTAGGTAATTACCTTTCAGATTCAAACATAAAGGGTATTTATTACAATTACCAAAAGGATTATTTGATGATAGTGTATGAGAACTCAAATATAGATTTGATATATTCCGATAAAAAGGTGGTGAATATACCCGATCTTAAAAACACTATCATGATGGCTTCAAAATCTATAAATGATGTAGCTTTTGGTGTTGACAAAATATATGTGGCTACTGATTTTGGTATGATGATAATAAATGATGTAAAATATGAGATTTATGAATCATACATGTATAACAAAATTTTTACAAAGGTTGCGATAGCTGGCAATAATATATTTGCAATAGCCGACGGCCTACTGTATGGAGCTGCGATAGTGCCTGGCATGTATGAGTTTGATAAATCTTGGAATGTTATTACATTAGATAGTACTCCTCAGAATTTCAAATATTTATATAGTATAAACGATAATCATATCTATGTCTCGTACGATAATAAAAACTATGTATATGATATAGATAAAAATATTTTTGTAGAGCAGACAGATGCTTCGGCCATGTTATTTTATGCTATTTCTATCACCGAAACAAAGACAGGTTTCATGGCTACATTTACTGACAATCTTCGGTTTTTCTCACAAGATATTACCGATGATGATAAATTAGTACTTATAGAGCAGAAGAATTTGAATGAATCACGTGTAAAGAACGGATATTGTTCTTCTTATGACAATGAGCGTACCGTGTGGTGTTCGAGTGCATCGGGTTTATCTCATTTTTCGATAAAAGGTTCAACTTTTACCTGGTTGATGGAACCTACGTTTTACAATACATCTAGTGTTGCAAATCCTCATATAATACAGATACATGACAATAAGGTATATGTAAAAAATTCAGGCCAGAATTTTTATACAGTCGATCAGTCAAACCCTACAGAAATCAGCGTTTTAGATTGTAATACGCGTCAGTGGCAAACACTGACTTTAGACAAGGTCGTGTATGATGGAAATGAAAATAGAAAAGGAAATCTTAGAAGTTCGTACAACATAAGTTTTTCTCCTTCTGAAGACGATGTGTTCTTTATAGGTTCATGGTTTGATGGGTTGCATAAATTCAAAGGTACGGAATATGTAGGCAATTATAATCAGTATAATTCGCCATTGAGGCATCCCTATGCTATGGTAGCTTCTAATTCTGACTTTGATACTGATGGTAATCTATGGGTTGAATTGATATTTAATAGTGCCGGTTCAACATCCATTTTGGGTTGTTTGCCTAAAGAAAAAAATATGTTGTCGCCCGATGCTGTTGAAGAATCGGATTGGATAACCTACGATATAGGTTTTAATTCTAATGTGGGATTTTTTAGTGATTTGCTCGTTGCTAAAAGAACTCCTTTCTGTTTTGTAGTACAAGGTGCAACATTGAATCCTACTCGATTGACTGTTGTAAATCGTTCTTCGGGCGAACGTCGAGTCTTCTCTCAATTTACCGACCAAGACGGAGCATCAATAGGTAGTAGTATATTGAGGTTTATGTGTGCAGCCGAGGATATAAACGGAAATGTATGGTTGGGAACTACATCAGGTCCTATCGTATTGAATAATGTTTCTGACATTATGAATTCTACGTACCGTTGTACTCGTGTAAAAGTTCCTCGTAATGATGGCACCGATTATGCCGATTATTTGCTAGAAGATGAAACTATTAATGCCATTGTTGTAGATGGTGCCAATAGAAAATGGTTGGGAACAGCCAATTCAGGTGTATATTTGGTAAGTGAAGATGGTACTGAGATACTCCAACACTATACAAGTTCTAATAGTTTGCTGCCCTCTAATTATATCTATTCTATGGTAATAAATGATGAGACGGGCGAATTGTTTGTCTCTACCGATGCCGGAGTAGCCTCTTATCGTTCTGATGTATCGATTGCCTCTGACGATTATAGCAATGTATATGCTTTTCCCAATCCTGTACGCCCTGACTTTTCGGGATGGATTACTATATCGGGTTTGATGGAAAACTCTCTGGTAAAGATTACCGATGTTGCCGGTAATCTTTTCTATGAGGCTTATTCTAATGGCGGTACTGTTACGTGGGATGGGCGTACGCGTGATGGTGCAAGAGTAAAGACCGGTGTATATCTTGTTTATGCCTCGCAGAGTGGTGGTTCATCGGGTGTAGTTACCAAGATAATGGTTGTAAATTGATTTTTATGAACCATCCTTTGAGTAAATTCTTATATTGTCCACGATGTGGTTCTTCGCGATTTGTGGAAAATAATGCCACGTCGAAGCGGTGTGAAGATTGTGGATTTGTATATTACTCCAATCCTCGTGCAGCTGTAGTGGCTGTAATATGGGACGAAAAAGGGCGTTTGTTGATTGCTCGCCGTGGCAAGGAACCTGCAAAGGGAACGTTAGATTTACCAGGAGGTTTCACAGAAAACGGTGAGACGGCCGAAAAAGCCCTCTGTCGCGAGATTTCGGAGGAGACTGGAATAGATGTCCATAATGCACATTATCTCTTCTCAGAGCCTAATATTTACCTTTATTCGGGCATAGAGATAAACACGATGGATTTGTTTTTCGAGGTGCATGTCGACAGTTCACAACCGGTATGCGGTCATGACGATGTGGCCGAGGTAATGTGGTTGCCTTTTGAGCAACTTGATACCTCTTTGTTTGGGTTATCATCTATTAAAAAAGGGTTGGAACGGTTGAAAGCCGAACGTCAAAAATCAATCGAAAAATAAGGAAGATAAAGTTGTAATTTGTCGAGTAGAAAGATGATAAAATAATACCGTCCGAATTTTCCTACCAGCAGTGACAATAATGACCCTAATTTGTTGGCTTTCATTAAGCCTAATACAACTATAATAACGTCTCCTATAAAGGGTAAAAACCCCAGGAACCCTAACAACGACCCTTTCCCTTGTAGAAAGATAGTCATTTTGTCTATCTTTTCTTGGCTGATACGCAGATACTTATGTATCCATTCTGTTTTTCCTAAATAACCGATATAATAGCAAGTTATGCCACCCAACCAGTTGCCTGCCGTAGCAGCCGCTATACATCCCCATGGATTGTAATGATTGATAACGAGAAGACTTAATATGGCCTCTGAACTGAAGGGTATTACAGTTCCTGACAGAAAGGCTGCTATAAATAAGCCCCAGTATCCCCAATTACTCAAATCGCCCAAAAAATCCATGCGTGTAATGCTATAAGTATGGTGGTAATACTATAAAATAAAATGTTATTTGTTTTTCCGGAATGCGAAGTAAAGTAATAGGCTACTTGCAAAGATACTCCCATGTTAAGTATAGGCAGATATGATAGATAGTGTGTCGTATCTATCAATATCAGTAGAGAAGTATATACAGAAAGAATATTTACAAATCCATTCATGGCTCGTGTCTGTATCTTCTCGGTATGGGCATTCATCAGGTTATTCAGTCCAGTAAATAGTCCTAAAATGATGCTTACACCGGCTGGCAGCAAGTTTATCCCCCAATTGTTCCATTCGGGTTTTATGAGTAGAATATTGGGATAAAATTGATTACTTTCAATCCACCCCATTCCCCATGCTGTCCAAAATGGGGTTATCAGCCCTATAACAATAGCTATAAACGAGCGCAGCGAGAGCGCTTTCATTTGATATAAACCCAATATGAAGAGCGGCAGGAAGTATAAAATACGGGCATATATGAGGCTTGTTGTCGTTATTAGAAGGGTGATAAGAAAAGATTGTTGGGGAGTATCGCCTCGTTGGTAGCAAGAGTATAAAATAAACATGCAGATATATATGAGTAGCGCTACCACATTGCCCGGTGAAAATAAAGTGACAACTGCCGGAGTAAGCATTTCTAACAGCAGAAAGAACATCATAGCTATATATGAGTGCTCTTTCATAAGCGGGAAAATTGTGTTGAGACGTGAAAGCAAATATGCTGTCAATGCTATAATTATGGCATTGACAGCATAAAATATATGGTTATTCTCTATTTTATTCGGTAGTAAACCGCTAGCAATACCCTCCAGGTTTATGGTTGCATTGCTTATGTTTTGCATTCCAACAATTATGCAAAACATTATAAACCATACACTTGCAAGAATTGGTATAACAATATGGATGTTTTTTTTATTCACATCGATGTTATAACATAAGTAAATCTTTACCTATATCGTGTCTGTAATATTTGCCTTCAAAATGTACTTCATTTACAGCTTGGTACGAAGTTTCCAAGGCTTTTTCTAATGTCTCTCCATATGATGTTAGAGCCAATACTCTTCCGCCCGAAGTGACGATACTACCATCGGCTTGTAGCGATGTGCCAGCATGGAATACTAAGCTGTTATGTACATTTTCGAGGCCTTCGATGCATTTGCCTTTTTCGTAATGTCCAGGATATCCTCCCGATACAAGCATTACTGTAGTGGCATAGCGCGAATCTATACAGAGTTCTTTTTGGTCGAGCGTAGTAGTGGCAACACCCTTGAGCAATTCTACCAAGTCTGATTGTATGCGGGGCATCACAACTTCTGTTTCGGGATCGCCCATTCGTACGTTGTATTCTATAACGAAAGGTTCACCATCAACGTTCATAAGTCCTATAAAGATAAAGCCCTTATAGGTTATGTGTTCTTCGGCAAGACCTTTGATAGTAGGTTTTACAATACGTTCTTCTACTTTCTGCATAAAGGTTTCGTTGGCAAAGGGTACAGGCGATACAGCACCCATTCCACCGGTATTAAGTCCTGTATCTCCATCTCCAACACGTTTATAGTCTTTTGCTACAGGGAGTATTTTATAGTGTAAACCATCTGTCAATACAAAAACCGAACATTCAATACCATCGAGAAATTCTTCTATTACGACTGTCGAGCTGGCATTACCAAACATGCCGTCGACCATAGCTTTCAACTCTTTTTTAGCTTCGTCAAGAAAAGGAACAATGAGTACCCCTTTTCCGGCTGCAAGTCCGTCTGCTTTTAGTACATAGGGAGCTTTCAGAGTCTCAAGGAAGGCGTATCCTTCATTTAAGTTCTCTTTTGTAAAGCTATGGTATTGTGCCGTAGGTATGTTGTGCCTGCTCATAAATGCTTTGGCAAACTCTTTACTACCTTCAAGTTGAGCCCCTTCTTTTGAGGGACCTATGACAGGTATATGTTGCAATGTGCTATTATTGGCGAAGTAGTCGCTGATACCTTTTACAAGAGGATCTTCGGGGCCTACTATAACCATGTCTATTTGATTGTCAATCACAAAAGAACCTATTTTGTCAAAGTCGTCGGCTGCTATATTTACGTTGCATCCCCATTGGGCAGTACCGGCATTGCCCGGGGCTATGTAAAGTTTCTGCAACTGTTTGCTTTGGCTTATTTTCCATGCGATAGCACATTCTCTACCGCCCGAACCTAATAAAAGTATATTCATGACGATGTATATTAATGGTTATTTTTTTGTTTTGTCATCTCCTTGATTTTTGCGGTGACGGAGTCCTCTCGGGGTTTCTTTACGAGTATGAAGCTCGTAGTTTCTTGATGGGTGGTTGCTTGTACCATCATGTAGGTCGTTTCGTTCCTTTTTGAATCCCCTACTCCGATTGGAGTCTTCATGTCTGAAGCTACTCCTTTTACCCGTCGTTTCGTGTCTGAAATTGTCTTTTCTGTCATTTCCTTCACGTTTGTACGGGGGTCTCTTGGCTCCATAATGCTTTCTTTCAGGAGTATGTGTGTGCTTTTTTTCTTTGTTTTTGTCTTCTTCGGTAGCCAGGCTTTGCTTGTAAGCGATGTATGTGCCGTCAAAAATTTCGTATTTGCGGAATTCACATTCCAAAGCTCCGTTTAGTACAGGTATTTTGGCCGAAGGTTTCAACCCAATCTTATCAAAAAGTTCTTTTCGGTACCCCAATATCCATGCCGTATAACCCTTGAAAGTATGTTTGAGCCGACTACCTAATTCTTCGTATAAACCTTCAAGGTCGGGACTTGTAAGGCGCTCTCCATAAGGAGGATTTGTTACAATGATACCATGGTCCGATGGCGCTGTTTCATATTTTTGTATAGGTTTTGTTTCTAGTTCGATATATCGTCCTACGCCAGCTCTTTTTATGTTTTGAGCAGCTATGGCTGTGGCTCGCATCGATATGTCTGACCCGTAAATTTTGTGATTAAATTCACGTTCGCAACTATCGTCGTTGTATAATTCTTCAAATAAATCTTTATCGAAATCTTTCCACTTTTCAAAGGCGAAATGTTGTCTGAAGATACCCGGGTAGATATTAGCTGCAATCAAGGCGGCTTCTATCAGGAATGTCCCCGAGCCACACATCGGGTCTATGAAGTCGCATTCACCCCTCCATCCTGTAAGCATGATAAGGCCTGCTGCGAGAGCTTCATTGATGGGAGCTTCGGTTTGCGATTCTCTATAGCCCCGTTTATGAAGAGATTCGCCCGAGCTATCAAGCGATAGGGTACAACTTGTGTTGTATATGTGCAGATTGAATTGCATGTCTGCATTGGTGAGTCTTACAGACGGACGTTTGCCATATTTTTCATTGAAAAAGTCGGCAATGGCGTCTTTCATACGGTAAGTAACAAATTTCGAGTGTCTGAATTCTTCGGAATACACGACAGAATCTATGGCAAAAGTTGTTTCAGGAGTAAGCCATTGTTCCCAGTCATACTGTTTCAGCTTTTCATATACTTCGTCGGGATTCGATGCGGTAAAATGCAAGATGGGTTTTAGTATCCGCAGGGCTGTACGACACGCTAAGTTGGCTTTGTATAGTAGAGCTTTGTCGCCTGTAAAAGATACCATGCGGCATCCTGTTTTTACATCTTTACCGCCAATGGCGGTTATTTCCTCGGCCAATACACCTTCGAGCCCTTGAAAGGTTTTGGCTACAATTTCAAATTTTTCGTTCTGCACAACTTTGACTATTACGTTGATAGATAGTTGTGCAAAGATACAATAACCCCAAGGTATATAAAAGAACTTCTTGATTTTTATTTTTGTGTGATTCTTTGAATCTTTTATTCCGAAGAACTCAGTATGTTGTATGAAGGGTATGTGTGGAATAAGAATGTGAGTATTCAGTCTATTCCTAATAATACGAGGAGCGACTCGTTACCCATGTTGCAAAGCAAGTCTAATATAGAGGCGTCGCAGATGAAGCCTGTGTGTGTATTGAATACTTGGTAATAAGGCTTGGGTAGATATGGAGATATGCGTTCTATATCGGGGTGCTTGGGTTGTATGGCTTCGCGCAAGTCGATGGATGTCTCGGTGGGTAGGTCGTGGATATATCGGGTACTACATGTTACGGTGGGATACCTTTCTAACCAGTTGCATACGCACTCTATTTGTTTCAGGTTATAATCTAAAAGGTACTTACAGGGCTTGTCATAGAAGCTGTTTATATCGTCGGCAAAATATTCGTAGAAAGGTGATGAGCCATAGGCAGAAGCTATGGCCGTACGGTGTAGGTGTCGCCAATTGCCGTGGTCGCTAATGAGAATGTCGCGTGTAGGAGTTCCGGGTGCCGGTTTTATCACCGGTATGGTAAGCGATTGCAATCCCGTTGGTCCAATGATGTGGCAGCGGTTACGATATGTTTGTTTGGCGTATGTATCCCATTGCTCTATTGTGGCACCATTGTGCCGAAATAAAGCAGCATAATACGATATAGGAGCCCAATAGGCTGTACTGAGGTAAAGCTGTTTCATGGTGTCGTTTTGAGCATAAAACGGTTGCTACGCCATGGGTCGTTATTTGCTCCATCGGGAGCAATAGAGTATATAATGTACCTGCAACGTCCAATCAGATGGCTATGTGGAAGTGCTCCAAAATACCGCGAGTCGATAGTAGTGGTGCGGTTATCACCAACAACCCAGTAGTAGGGTTGAGAGAATGTATATTCTTTCACTTCACGACCACCACGGTAGAGCTTGTTACCGCGAAGTATAACTTTTTGTTTTTCGTATCGGTTGATAATGTTGGCGTATAAGGCGGCGTTATGAGGGGTGATACTGGCCGGTTTACCATATGGTGGCAACTCTATGCGGTAGTTGTCTTGCGGTAGAGTGATGGGGTGTAATGTGAGATAACCAGGCCATATTGTTTTTATTTTGTCATATGCATAACGGTCTATATATAGCAGATTGGTGTTCATGAGCCGGATTATTTCAGGTTCTTTACCTACGGCTTTTTGCATGATGTTTTTCAAAGTGGGTATTATACTATCGGCAACTTGGTAGGCGTCGGTGACATATGGGCTTTGTGCCATGTTTTGGCCGTTGACACGTAATTGTCCGGTTTCGTATACGATAGTGTCGCCCGGTATGCCTATGCAGCGCGATATGGCTGTGGGGCTTTTGCTTATGGGTATATTTTGTTCTGTGGGGTAGTTATATATTACAATATCGCCCCGTTGTGCCGTTTTCGTTTTTATCCTTTTGTATGGAAGCGGGCGGGTAGGGTAATAAGCCGGTAGGGAGGTGAATGGTATTGTGTCGGTAAAGGGTAGTAGTGAGATGGTTTGCGGCAGTCGTATGCCATAACATAGCTTGTCTACATAAATGCGGTCTCCAGCAAGCAATGTGTTTTCCATTTGTGCAGGAGCCACTCTGTAAAACTCCACACAAAATGTACGGCATATACCTGCTATTGCCAAGGCTACAGCAAGTATAAGTATGGCTTTTGCGATATGATTACGCTTTTTGGCCATCAGATGCGTTAACTATTTCACCAACGATTTTACCGGACGCATGAAACGGTTGAAGCGGAACTTGCCGTCGAACCAACCTTTGTCTTTGTCTAATGACATGAATACCAAAATAGGTGTACCTATAATATGGTCTTCTGGTACAAACCCCCAATAACGCGAGTCGGCCGAGTTGTCGCGATTGTCGCCCAGCATGATGTAGTAGTTCATCTTGAAGGTATATTCTGTGGCAGGTTTACCGTTGAGGTATATTACTCCGTCTTTCATGCTTAGCTCGTTTCCTTCATAGGTACGTATGGCTCGTTCGTAGAGGGAATAGTTTTGTGCTGTGAGTTGCAAGGTATCGCCTTTGCGTGGTATCCATAGTGGGCCGAAGTCGGCTCGTGTCCAATGGTGAATTGTATCCAAGGGGAAAACTTCTCCTCCAAACTCGCCGGGTTCTTCTATAATTTGTCTTACAAAAGGAGCTGCTTTGGCTTTTTCGAGACCTTCGTTTGTGAGAGGCATGTGATATACAGGATTGTATGAGCCGTTGGCTTCGGGAGTGATACCCAGTCGGGCATATAGATACGGAGCTTGTGCTGAGTTGTTGGTATAGTTGCGGTCGTCTATACTTACACCCCAGCTTTCAAAGGTTTTGTCGCTTATCAGCGTACCATCGGTTTGTACGAAATAGTTGAATTGCAGTTTTGTAGGCTCTTCAAGGGCTATACCATTTATATATATGATATTGTCTTTTATTTCAAAAGTTTCGCCCGGCAATCCTATGCACCGTTTTACGTATGCCTCTCGGCGGTCTACAGGGCGATATATGATGTCGCCAAACCGTGCTTTGTCACGGTGTACGGCTTCGCGCCCGTAATAGTGTACCAAAGTGTAATAGTCGGGGTTGGGCATAAGGCTTGCTACGGTGTCGCCTGTAGGGAAATTAAATACTACAATATCGTTGCGTTCTACGTTGCGCAATCCCTTGAGACGATGGTATGGCCATTGTACACTTTCGATGTATGATTTGGTGTTGATGATAGGAATAGTATGTTGGGTGAGAGGAAAATGTAGCGGCGTTTGTGGCATGCGTGGGCCGTAATGTACCTTACTTACCAGTAGATAGTCGCCTACGAGCATCGACTTTTCGAGTGATGGAGTGGGTATTTGGAAATTTTGAAAGAGGAAAATAAATATGAAATATACCAAAACAAGGGCATATACGATAGCATCTACCCAGTCGGCAATGGTGCGAAGAATAGGGTTCTTGATGTTTTTCCATGCACCCCACGGTATATACTGTGTAAGATATATGTCGCAGAAGAGAGGATACAGAAATAGCAACCAATAGTTGCCCACCCATATAACCCATAGTATAAAAATAAGAGAGAAAAAACCGAAACGTATCCATCGTGTGCGACGTACGGTCTTTAGTCTGGCTATCAAGTTGCGAGGGCGTGATGTGTTTGCTTGAGTATGGGAGTTTTTAGTGTCCATGTTTGTAGTATATAATAATAGTTGGTTTTTAGAGATGAAAAAAGTTTCAGACGTTTTTTGCATCTAGAGTGATAGTTCCTGTTTCAGATGCCTTTGTCACAGTATATATGTTTGTTACAGCAGCGTCGAATGACTTTTTCCGATGACAAAAGTATTTATTTTTTCTTTGAGAAACAATTGTCTTGTATCTGTTTTTGCTTCCTTTATTCGGCTTCATGTCATCTTGTTATACTATCTATAGTATGTTTTTCTTTATATAGCAGCGGCAGTAGTGAGTGTTTTGCTTATACTATCTATCGAAACTTTCACTAAAAAACGTTTTTGGGTCATTACTATGTATACTTCCTTTGCGCCACGAATTTATAAATATTCAATAATATGAATTTGCCAATGTTTACGTGGAGCTGTGTGGTAGCTCTTATTATGATTTTTATGATTTGTAAGGTTATTCTTTTTGTGCGTGTCAAAGCCGCAAAAAAAGATTTGTTTGAGGTTGGAAACGAATATGATGAGTTTTATGTTCCAGGCGACAGTTTGGAAGATGATGATTGAAGAAAAGGAGATGTATGGAATTGGACAATAATAATATAACTTCTAAAGAGTTATGCGTGTTTCTGTCGCATTATGCGGTGTGGCTGTTGGGATGTGGTGCCACATGTATTCGTTTGGAGAAAAATGTGCGACGTATGGCGCATGCCTTTGGAAAGGAGGTTGAGTTGACCATTATGCCTCGACATGTGCATATGACAGTATATGGGCGTAATAAAGAAGAAATGTTTACATCTATTGATACTGTATTGCATACGGCTATAAGTTTCGATATCAATACGCGTCTGAGCGAATTGAGTTGGGAGGTAGCCGATAGAAAGATAGGTTTTGCCGAAGCCAAAGCACGTTTTGAGAATATAATAGGTAGTAAATCAGGCAATAAGTGGGTCGTATTGTTGTTGGTTACTTTGGCAAATGCTTCGTTTTGCCGATTATTTGGAGGTGACTGGATTTCCATGGGTATGGTAGGTGTGGCCACTTTGGTAGGCTTCTATTTGAAACAATTATTGTTGGGACATGGACTCGATGTGAGAGTAACGGTCTTTTTATGTGCCTTCTTATCGTCGATTCTTGGGGCAACCTGTGCGTTGTTTGGGTGGGGTACGACACCTAATATTGCGATAGGAACCAGTGTCCTTTATCTTGTGCCAGGTATTCCTTTTCTCAATTCATTTAGCGACATGCTATATTGTCATTATATCTGTGCTTTCAGCCGTTTTGTCGATGCCCTTATCCTTACAGGATGCCTTTCTGTGGGACTTTGCTGCGGTATGTTATTGATGAATATAGGTATGTTCTGATAGATAGATGATATTATGTTATTACAGATTTTACAAGATGCATTATTTGCGGCGATAGCTGCTATCGGTTTTTCTGCTATCAGTAAGCCTCCGAAGAGAGCTTATTTATATTGTGCTTTACTTGCTGCCGTGGGTCATTCTCTTCGTTTTATCTTGATGCAGGGCGAAGGATTGCAAATACATATTATTGTGGCCTCTGTTGTAGCTGCATTTATTATAGGTGTGCTGGCAGTCTTTTTGTCGCCTTTGGTGAAGACCCCGGCAGAGACGTGTTTGTTCCCTGCACTATTACCTATGATTCCCGGTATATATGCGTATAAATCGTTTGGCGGGTTGGCAATGTCTATATTGGCTACGGGTGAGGCTTCGTTCAATCATTATTTCTATCTCTTTGCCTATAATGGGCTTACTTGTTTGTTTATCCTTTTAGGAATGGTTACGGGAGCGACAATTCCCATATTTCTTTTTAAGAATGTCTCTTTTCGTGCTACTCGATGATGAGAACGTATTATATTTGTACTTTTAATTTTAAGTCAAGATGGAATTACGTCAGTTAAGATATTTTGTCAAGGTTGCCGAAACGCTCAATTTTTCGGTAGCCGCCAAAGCTCTTTTTGTGACGCAAAGTACACTTTCGCAGCAGGTAAAACAATTGGAACAGGAGATAGGTACTCAACTGTTGACGCGAAGCAGTCATAAAGTAGTTCTTACCGAGGCCGGTTGTGAACTGTTGCCATATGCCCGGCAGACACTGCGCGATGCCGAGTTGTGTATAACTCGTATTAATGATCTTAATGAGCTTTCAGTGGGTTCTCTCAGCATCGGTGTTACATATTCTTTCAGCCCTATACTGACCGAGACTATCTTCTCTTTCATGAAGATGTACCCGAAAATAAAGCTTAATATTTTCTATAAACCCATGGCCGAGTTGATGGATTTGCTTCGTGATGAGGTAGTCGATTTTGTACTGGCTTTTAAGCCTTCATATCCAATTGAAGGCGTAGAGTCGCATATTCTTTTCCAAAATTATCTGTCGGTTGTAGTGGGAGAGTCACACGTGCTTGCCGGGAGAGATAAGATTTCCTTATCGGAGTTGGAAAAATTCGACCTTGCAATGCCTGCTCGAGGATTACAGGCTCGTAATGCTTTTGATATGATAGCTACGGAATATAATTATAACGTACGCATAGAACTTAATGAGGTAAATATTCTCTTAGAATTGATACGACAAAACCATTTGGTATCGGTTCTGGCCGAAGCTACTATTCATAATGAACAAGGTGTGAAGGCTATTCCTCTGGATATTCCTCATAATGAGATGGAGGGATGTGTGCATACCTTAAAAAACGCCTATCGCAAGCGCTCTATGCTTGAGTTCCTAAAACTGTTGAGTGAATCGGTAGCTATAAAAGAACGTCAAAATGCTTGGTTATAAGCATTTTGACGTATAATCAATATAATCATATTATTTTATTGTTGCAGAAAAGGCAACATATCTTTCATAGTGAGCCATCCGTGTTTACCTATTGTAAATTCGGCCGCCAAAACGGCTCCAAGGGCAAAGCCTTCGCGACTTTTGGCACGATGTTCTATCGTTATGACATCTGCATCTGATTCGTAGCGTATGATGTGAGTGCCAGGTTCTTCACCTCTTCTGATTGCCGTAACGGGTAATATGTCGTTTCCTGTTTTTTCTTCGCTCCATTGTGATAGTTTGTCGGTATTGGCTATCAGCTCTTCGGCCAAAGTGATTGCCGTACCGCTCGGGTGGTCTAATTTATGTATATGATGTATCTCTTCAAGCGATGCCCGATAGTTGTCGAAATGGTTCATAACCGAGGCTAACCAACGATTCATAGCAAAGAAAATGTTCACGCCAAGGCTGAAGTTTGAGGCGTAGAAAAGGGTGTTACCGTGTTGACAAGCCTCTTTGATTTCGGGTAATCTCTCCAACCATCCGGTAGTACCCGATACTACTGGCTTGCCCGCAGCAAAGGCTTTATAGTAGTTGTCTACGGCAGTAGCCGGGGTCGTGAATTCTATGGCTATGTCGGCTTGGGCAAAAGCCTGTGATGCAAAATCGGCTGTGTTGTCGCGGTCTATGCAACATACAATTTCGTGACCGCGCTTGAGGGCAATCTCTTCTATGGCATGTCCCATTTTGCCATATCCTATCAATGCTATTTTCATATCTGGCGAAATTAAATGGTTTTACATGTGGAAAATCCAATAAAGATTCTTTAATTTGCAAAGATATGGAAAATAGATAAATCCGTGTAGCGTATTCTATGGAGAAGCTGATGCAATACGTTTGGCAGCATTTGTTGTTCGACATGTCGCAACTGACCACAACCGATGGCAGGCATTTGCAGATTATCGATGCCGGTCGTCTCAATACCGATGCCGGTCCCGATTTTTTCAATGCCAAGATACGTATTGATGGATGCTTATGGGTGGGAAATATAGAGATACACCGCTTGGCTTCTGATTGGATGCGTCACGGACATCATACCGACGAGGCTTACGACTCTGTGATATTGCACGTCGTTGAGCAAGACGATGCCCGTGTGTGTCGTACCAATGGTGAAGTAATTCCACAATTTGTACTACGTCCAGCACCTACTTTGCGGTATGATTACGAGCGGTTGACCGACAATGCACCGGCGTTGCCTTGTGGAGAACAGTTGTCGGGGATAGATTCCTTTTTTATTACCGATTGGCTTTCCAGTCTTTCGTTCGAGCGGCTACAATCGAAGAGCAAGCGTATAGCCATGTGGCACGATTTATATCGAGGTAATTGGGAAGAGGTGTGCTATGTCACTTTGTCGCGTAACATGGGTTTTGGTATTAATGGAGACGCTTTTGAGCGGTTGGCGCGCAGTTTGCCTCTTGCTTTTTTGCGCAAACATGCCGATAGTTTATTTCAAATAGAAGCTTTTCTGCTGGGACAAGCCGGGTTGCTTGAGGGGGAACGCCCTCAAGACAAATACTATACGCAATTGGCTGGGGAATATGCTTTTTTGCAGAATAAATTTGGATTGATGGCACCATTGTCTCTTTCGACATGGAAATTTTCCCGTTTACGACCACAAAACTTTCCGCACAGAAGGTTGGCGATGTTGGCACACTATATCTATGGAGGTTTCTCTCTTTTTGCTCGTTTGTGTGATGCAACGACAATCGATGAATTACGCAAGTTATTTCAGGTACAACTTTCGGGATATTGGGCTACACATTATACATTCGATGCGGTTACGCCTGGGGCAACAACTGTGTTGGGTATGTCGGCCATAGATATAATCCTTATTAATACAGTAGCACCGTTACTCTATTCTTATGGTATATATGTAGGAAATGACCTCTATGTCGATCGTGCGCAGATGATATGGGAGTCGTTACGTCCTGAGCAAAACAGTATTATTCGCCGTTTTGCAGCCATCGGTATAGAGGCTCGCAATGCCTTTGAAAGCCAAGCCTTGATACAGTTGTACAATGAGTATTGTATGACTAAAAAATGTCTTTATTGCCGTATCGGACATAAGTTGTTGGCAAAAGCAGCTATTCGTAAATAAAAGAAGAGCTTATCGTGTAAACAAAAAATGTAAGGGGACGAAGTCAGAAAGTGGTGTGAAAGTAGGGCGATGTTAAAAATATATTCGGCGGCAAATCTATAAAAGAAGACTTGCCGCCGAATTGTATAGATAGGTAAATAAGATTACAATCCGAATGCTTTGCGGATAGGTTCTACATAGTCGAGTTTCTCCCATGTGAAGAGTTCTACTTCACGTACAATAGGTTGTGCCAGGTAACGCGATGTGAAAACCTTTGTGACAGTGCGTGGGGTACGACCCATGTGACCGTAAGATGCTGTCTCCTCGTAGATGGGGTTACGTAATTTGAGGCGTTCTTCTATGGCTCGCGGACGCAGGTCGAAGAGGCGTTTTACTATCTCGGCAATTTCGGCGTCGCTCTCCTTGACGTGCGATTTTCCGTAAGTATTTACATAGATGCTCACCGGTTGGGCTACACCTATGGCGTATGAAACTTGTACCAGTACTTCGTCGGCAACACCTGCAGCGACAAGATTTTTGGCTATATGGCGAGCTGCGTACGCTGCCGAACGGTCTACTTTCGACGGGTCTTTACCCGAGAAGGCACCACCACCATGGGCTCCTTTACCTCCGTAGGTATCGACAATAATTTTACGTCCGGTCAGTCCAGTATCGCCGTGAGGGCCACCTATCACAAACTTACCTGTCGGGTTGACCAGCAGTTTCAGATTATCGTCGAAGAGAGCCTGTACTCTTGCCGGAAGTTGGGCTTTGACACGGGGCAGCAAGATGCTTTTCACATCGTTGTATATCCTTGCGAGCATATCGGCGTCGGCACGTTCTTGGGCTTCGGGCGTATTGTCGTCGGCAGTTATAAACTCGTCGTGCTGTGTGGAGATGACAATAGTGTGTACTCTTACAGGCTGATTTTTTTCGTTATATTCTATTGTTACTTGCGATTTTGAGTCAGGACGCAGGTACGATACCTCTTTCCCTTTGCGCAGATAGGTCATTTGTTTTCCTTCACGACGTATCTTGGCCAGTTCTATAAGTAGCAGGTGCGACAATTCAAGCGATAGTGGCATGTAGTTGTCTGTTTCATTACAAGCATAGCCAAACATCATACCTTGGTCGCCGGCACCTTGTTCCATAGGATCTTTACGTTCTACGCCACGATTAATGTCGACACTTTGCTCGTGAATAGCCGAAAAGATACCACATGAATCGCCATCGAATTTATAAGCGCTTTTGTTATAACCTATGCGATTTATGACGCGGCGTGCAGTATCCATAAGGTCTACATAAGCTGTCGATTTCACCTCGCCGGCCAAAACTACTTGTCCGGTAGTTACCAAAGTCTCGCAGGCAACTTTCGAGTTGGGGTCTTGTGCCAAAAATTCGTCCAGTACGGCATCCGACAATTGGTCGGCCACTTTATCGGGGTGTCCTTCCGACACTGATTCCGATGTGAATAAATAGTTCATAGTAGTTTCCTATTATAAGTAATACAAAATTATACAAACAGTATGCGAAGGTTCTTCATGTGAATAACCTCGTTGTAAAACGGAAAGAAAACGTAAAACTTGAACCTATTGCTACCCCCGATATAGAGGGTGGCTTTGAAAGACGCAGTTTTAGCATTTTTTTCTGTGGTTGCAAGCAGCCAAATCCTTCCACATTTTACGTGGTGCAAAGGTATTGAAAAATGATATACTGTACAACTTTGTAGGGGTTAATTTCTGAAAAATTATTTTTTATGCTGCATCAGATAACCTTCTAACCACTTGGTTAGCTGGTTGAGGACAAGAGCAAGAAAAAATTTTAATTGCCCCAAAAATTTCTATACGGCTATCTCCTTTATCGTTATCTTTGCAGCCGTTATTGGTTATTGTTTATGAAAACAAAAAAAATTTTGTTTGTAGTCTTGCTCCTGACGACACTTGTTGCCTGTCAAACTCCGAATAATACCTACTATATCGAGGGTATTATAGACGAGGAGATGGAGGGGCGAGAGATTTATCTTACCGATTATGTAACTGACATGCGTATAGATACTGCTGTTGTACGCGATGGAATGTTTAGTTTTGCCGGAGTGGTAGATACTCCGTTTTTTGCAGTCATAGAGGAGGGTAGCTATTACTTCCCGCTTATTGTAGAGCCGGCCGATACGCTCTTTGCCGATATGATGGAGTATATGCCCACTACGGGAGCTCCGCTCAATGATGCCCTCAACGCTTATGATGATTGTAACAGGATGTTATTTGATGCTTATCAGGTAGAGGTAGACAGTATCATGCAACTGGTGGAAGAGCGAAAGATAAGCCGTCGTGAGGCTCTTGATAGTTTAGACGAAAAAGAGCGCGAAATAAGTCGTCGATTCGATGAGAATGTGTGGCGTACGGTGAAGGCGCATCCCAACGATATTGTAGGTGCTATTGCCTTCAGACGATGGCTTACCAATAAGGAGCGCGACATCACAGAGGTTGATTCTATAGCCAAGCAGGTACCTTCTCAGCTGCTTACATATTCTATTGTCAAAGAGGAGCTCGATATTATTCGTTATAAATCACTTTCGGCGGTAGGTAAGCCATTTATTGATTTTACGGTTGAGACAGACAGCGGTCGTGTTTCGTTGAGTGATTTTGTGGGACACAACATACCTGTGTTGGCTTTGTTTTGGGCATCGTGGGACAATGCTGCACCCAGGGATGTGATGGAGATTTATCGCCGGTATAACGGTAAGGGATTGTCGGTCGTAGGTATTGCGTTATGGGACGCCCCCGCAGATAGTCGTGAGATAATTGCAGCCAAGAAAATACCGTGGCGACAAATCCTCGGTGCTCGTGAGCGACCTGCCGACTTGTATGCAATCAATGACTTGCCATATACAATCCTTTTTGCTGCCGATGGTACTATTGTAGCGCGTGGATTGGAAGGGGCTTCGCTTAGTCGTGCTGTAGCTCGAACGGTGAGTATTGCCGTCAAATAGTTGTACGTGTTGTGTGGTTTAGTGGTTGGCTTATCTGTTGTGCTCCCTTGGCAAGTTCTTATCTCACTACCTATCTGGACTTATTTTGTACTCTGTACCTTGTTTTTGCCGATATTATCGTGTAATTTTGTATTTTACTAAATACGTATCGCAATGGAAAATCCTTTGTATATCTACAATACGCTCAGTCGTAAGAAAGAGCAATTTATACCTGTTAATGCACCTCACGTGGGCATGTACGTGTGTGGCCCGACAGTGTATGGTGATGCACATTTAGGGCATGCTCGCCCGGCTATTACGTTCGATGTGTTGTTTCGCTATCTCACACATTTGGGGTATAAAGTACGTTATGTACGTAATATTACCGATGTGGGACACCTCGAACACGATGCCGATGATGGTGAGGACAAGATTGCCAAGAAAGCTCGCTTGGAGCAGCTCGAGCCCATGGAGGTAGTGCAGTTTTATCTTAATCGCTATCATAAGGCGATGGAGGCTCTCAATGTCTTGCCTCCCAGCATAGAACCGCATGCATCGGGTCATATCATAGAGCAGATAGAATATATTAAGCGTATTCTCGATGCTGGTTTTGCTTATGTGAGCAACGGTTCGGTGTATTTTGATGTTGAGAAGTATAACAGCAAGTATCATTATGGAAAATTATCGGGGCGTAATATTGAAGAGTTGATGAATACTACGCGCGAATTGGATGGACAGACCGAAAAGAAGCATCCGTATGATTTCGCATTGTGGAAAAAGGCAGCTCCCGAACATATTATGCGTTGGCCATCGCCTTGGAGCGACGGATTCCCGGGGTGGCACCTGGAGTGTTCTACGATGAGTGCCAAGTATCTGGGCGATGTATTCGATATACATGGTGGTGGCATGGACCTGCTTTTCCCGCATCATGAGTGTGAGATAGCACAATCGGTAGCTGCGCAAGGACACGAGACTGTGCGTTATTGGATGCATAATAACATGATAACCATCAATGGGCAGAAGATGGGTAAATCTTTGGGTAACTTCATTACGCTCGACAACTTCTTTGCTGGGTCGCATCCGATGTTGCAACAGGCCTATTCTCCTATGACCATCCGATTCTTTATTTTGCAAGCGCATTATCGCAGTACTGTCGATTTCAGTAACGAAGCATTGCAGGCATCTGAGAAGGCGTACAATCGCTTGATGGAGGGTTGGCACAATGTAGATAAGCTCACGCCGTCGGATGTATCTACTTTCTCGGTAAACGAGCTCGCGCAGAAATGTGACGAGGCTATGAACGATGACTTGTCAACGCCTATTGTCATATCGCATCTTTTCGATGCAGTGCGTATTGTGAACTCTGTTTTAGCCGGAAAGGGTACCCTTACGGCAGTCGATATAGAGACCTTGCGTGAAACTATGCGGGTATATATTTTCGATATTCTCGGCCTTGTAGATTCTACCGAATCAAATGAAGGTGGTAATGAGGCTTATAGCAAGGCTATCGATCTGTTACTCGATGTGCGACGTGAGGCAAAGGCTCGCAAAGACTGGGCTATGAGCGATTTTATTCGCGACAAACTTAGCGAGATAGGTTTCGAGATAAAAGATACAAAAGAAGGAACAGAGTGGAAGTTGAAGTAAAGCTTGTATGATCGCTGTTTTGTAGCAGTGAAAATAAAAGTTATTTCATTATATACCGGATGTGTCATGATGTAGTAGTAATGCATTATGACACATCTTTCTTTTGTGGTACGGATTGTGATAGTTGTCTTAAATTTTGCTTGTGGCTGCTATCTCTTTCACAAGGACTATAACTATATATTTCGTAAATAAAATGCAAGAGAGGCGCTTGTAATAGTGTCGTTCGGGTAGTATGTGAACAGTGTGGCGTATATATTGGTTCTGTGAAAAAATGGTATCGTTATGAAGGAACATATATATATGTCATTCTATAAAAAACAAAGAGAGCCGTCTTGCGGGCGGTTCTCTTGTATGAAAGGGAGGCCTCCGTGGCATAAAAAGGCCTCCCCCTGGTTATACTTTATTAATTAGGGAACGAAAGTATAACCCCCTCAGTCCCTATACATCTCGTACCAGTCTGAGTATAGAAATTAGTTGTTCTTTCTTGATATTGTTGAATTATACGATATTTTCCTTTTCACGGTGCAAAGATAATGCTTTGATCTGATATTTGGGTCAAAAAATCGTTTTTTAAGATATTGTAGTGCATATTCATGCCACTGTTGATAAATATTAAGTTGTGCGTTGCATCATCCTTTTTTTATCGTAAATATGTACTATGTTGATAGTCTGTTTTTGTATACATTTTGTAATGATGATTACTTAAAGTTAATATATGGTGAATGTATACCTGTTTATATATGTGAAAAAGTGTATTATATCGTATAAGAATAAAATTTTATCGTGTAACAAAGGGGAGTGTCGGGTGGTAAGAGTGCAAGCAGTAGTAAAGTCACTTCTTTTTTATGTGCTTTTTTCCCTTTTATAATATATAAAGCAATGCATCGTGATGCTTATACAATGGATATCTTGATGTTTATATGTCAATGTAGATAATTGATATTTAATATATTGTTTGTTCTATATAATAAATTTTGACTATGTACATAAAAATACCATTGCATCGGTCTTATTGTAAAGACACGATGCAATGGCTGTTATTAGTGTTGATACAACTCTATATGTAGACTTTATTATTATAGTGGTTTACAAAAAGCGCGACGACGTTTATGTTGTACTCGTTCGAAGTATTGCCATTGAGATTGTACTTTATTATTTTCCTCAAGTTCAGGATTGCTCTCGGCATATACATATCCGTTTTGTTGGAATACGGGAATGAGGTCAGAGAAGAGCAGCGCATTCACTCCTTTGCTTTGATAGTCGGGACGAACAGCAACCAAGAGCAATTCTACTACGTCGTTTTTGCCTTTAAGAGCTTTCAGTAGAGGAATAAAACCGAACGGGAATAGTCGTCCTCGTGATTTCTGTAAAGCCTTGGCAAGTGAGGGAAATGCAATGCCAACACCTACGAGTTCGTCAGCCTCGTTTACGATAAGAGTAAGGTTTTCCAATCGTAACAGAGGTATGTACATTTTAATGTAATAGTCTATTTGTCGTTGTGAAAGGGCAGAGTAGCCGTACAAATTGGCATACGCTTCGTTGATAAGCTTAAATACTTTCTGTCCGTATTCTTTGATGAGCTTATTGGCGCTGGTATATTTGATGACACGCAAGTTGTATTTCTTGCGAACGATTTCAGTGATGCGTTGGTGCTTCTCAGGGATGCTCTCTGGAACATATATTTTATATTCCAACCAGTCGGTTTCTTTGGTATAACCAAGTGCTTCTATATGTTTACGATAGTAGGGGTAGCTATATAGTGTAACAGAAGTGCCTAACTCCTCATATCCTTCTATGAGCAGACCTTCGGGGTCCATGTCGGTGAAGCCTAATGGACCGTGCATAGAGGTCATGCCTTTTTGGCGAGCCCAATTTTCTACAGCCTCGAATAGAGCTTTACTTACTTCCTCGTCATCTATAAAATCGACAAATCCAAATCGCCCTTCTTTCTTGCCAGCCTTCTCGTTGAAGTGATTATTGATGATGCCGGCAATACGTCCTACCGGTTTGCCATCGCGGTAAGCCATAAAGCAAGTGGCCTCGCAAAAGTCGTAAGCCGGGTTTTCGGTAGGTGTAAAAGTGCCCATGGTATCTGATATGAGTTGAGGCACGTAATAAGGATGGTTCCTGTAAAGATAGTCGGCAGGGAAAGCAGCAAACTCTTTGAGGGCTTTTTTATCTGAGACTTCTTTGATTGTAATAGCCATTTTCAGTTCTGTTTTTTATTGCAGCAAAGATAATAAATTTTTACATTATGAAGACTATATTGAAAAATATTGTTTAATAGACCATCGTTGTAAATGGGCTTTTGAAGTCTCTGCTTAGTCTTTCGTACCGTATGCGAGATCGCCGGCGTCACCTAATCCTGGTACAATATAGCCATGCGCATTCAATTCGTCATCTATGGCAGCAACCCATACAGTTATATTCTCGGGGAAGTGTTGTTTTACAAACGATATTGCTTGGCGGCTTGCTATTGCTGCAGCAAGGTGTATGTGTGAGGGATTGCCCTTGCTGAGCAGGGCTTTATAGCATAACTCCATAGAACTACCTGTTGCTAACATGGGGTCGGCAAGAACGAGCACTTTACCATCGATGGAAGGCGATGCTATATACTCTACATGTATGTCGAAGTGAGTCTCGTCGCTATACTGCCTGTATGCCGATACGAAGGCATTCTCGGCGTTATCCATGTAGTGTAGAAATCCTTGGTGGAAAGCTATGCCGGCACGCAGGATAGTAGCGAGTACTACTTTGTCGGCAGGGAGGTTTACGGTGGTAGTTCCCAATGGAGTGTCTACAGTTTGGGGTTGATAGGCGAGAGTTTTGCTTATCTCGTATGCCATGATTTCGCCTATTCTTTCGAGGTTGCGTCGAAAGCGCATCCTATCTTGCTGGACGGTGACATCGCGCAACTCACTCATAAACCGGTTGACGATAGTGTCTTGCTCTGCAAAATTTACTATTTTCATAATGTAACTGTTTTATTTTTTCTTGGTTGCACTTTTACGCGTTCCCGTTTTTGAGGGAGCCGGATTCTTATCTGCCTCTTCTATGATGCGCATGCAGTCGGCATAGCTCAGAGTTGCAGCGTCGTTGCCCTTGGGAATTTTATAGTTTTTCTTTTTGTATGCGATATAGGCACCAAAACGCCCATTGAGTACCTGTAAGTCAGCGTCTTCGTCATATTGTTTGATGAGGCGGTTACTATCATCCTTACGTTTTTGTTCTATCAGGTTGATAGCCTCTTCCAGGGTAATGGTTTGTGGTGTAAGATCTTTGGGTATCGATACGAATTTCCCGTTGTGCCGTATGTAAGGACCAAACCGACCTATGTTGGCTTCTATTTCCTTATCTTCGTAAGTACCGAGTTTGCGGGGTAAGTCAAATAGTTTAAGAGCTTCTTCGAGTGTAAGGTTGTTTATCGATTGACCTTTTTGCAGCGATGCAAAAAGAGGCTTTTCGGTGTCGGTGGGCAGGCCTATCTGTACCAGCGGGCCAAACCGTCCTATTTTTACAGATACGATACGTCCTGTTTTGGGGTCGGTACCCAAGACACGTTCTCCCACCTTATGTTCAAGGCGCATAGCCTCGGTCTTCTCTACGGCCGGATGAAACCATTGATAGAATGTTGCTATTACTTCGGGCCACGATGTTTTGCCTTCTGCAATATTATCAAATCGTTCCTCGACGTTTGCTGTGAAATTATAATCGAGTATATCGGGGAAATATTCTGTCAAGAAGTCGTTTACCACAATACCTGTGTCGGTAGGTAGTAATTTGTTTTTTTCGGCCTCGGCTATTTCTTTCTTTTCGGTCAGCTTGATAGAGCCGTTCTTGAGCGATAGTATGCGGTAGGTGCGCTCTTTGCCGGGGTGGTCGCCTTTCTCTACATAACCACGTTGTTGTATGGTAGATATGGTGGGGGCGTATGTCGAAGGTCGGCCTATGCCCAATTCTTCGAGTTTCTTTACCAAGCTTGCTTCTGTGTAGCGTGGTGGATGTTGGCTGAAACGTTCTGTGGCCAGTACGCTGTTGCATGTTGGATGCGAGCCGGCCTTCATAACGGGCAGTGTATGGCTATTGTTTTCGCTTTCGCCTTCTTCATCGTTGCTTTCCAAATATACTCGCAAAAATCCGTCGAATTTCAGTACCTCGCCTGTGGCTATAAATTGTTCTTTTCGCCCCTCTACGGCAATGGTTGCAGTCGTTTTCTCTATTTCAGCATCACTCATTTGCGAGGCGATGGTTCGCTTCCATATCAGTTCATACAGCCGTTGTTCTTGTCGTGTACCCTCTATTTCGTGGTGTGAAATATAAGTAGGACGTATAGCTTCGTGAGCTTCTTGTGCTCCTCGTATTTTGGTATGATAATTGCGTGTGTGCAGATATTTTTCGCCTAATGAAGATAAGATTTCATCACGGGTAGTTCCCAAACATAGTGCCGAGAGGTTGACCGAGTCGGTACGCATGTAGGTGATATGTCCGTTTTCATAGAGGCGTTGTGCTACCGACATAGTTTGTGCCACAGAGAAGCCTAACTTGCGTGCTGCTTCTTGTTGCAGGGTCGATGTGGTAAAAGGAGGTGCCGGCGATTTATGAGCCGGCTTTACATTGATGTCTTGCAGTGTAAATTGAGCCTTGTTGCAGGCTTCGAGTATAGCTGTAGCTTCTTCTATCGTCTTGGGGCGGGAGTTGAGTTCGGCTGTAAAGACTGCGCCATCTTCTGTGACGAACTCTCCAACAATGCGAAAAGCGGCATCGCTTTTGAAATGTTCTATTTCACGTTCTCTCTCTACGATGAGTCGTACAGCTACCGACTGTACACGCCCGGCCGATAAGGCAGGTTTTACCTTTTTCCACAATACCGGTGAGAGCTCAAAACCCACGATGCGGTCAAGTATACGGCGAGCTTGTTGGGCATCTACACGATTCATATCTATCGTGCGCGGGTTTTTGATAGCTTCGAGTATGGCGTCTTTTGTTATTTCATGAAATACGATGCGTTTGGTTTTTTTCGGGTCTAAATGTAGTACCTCTGCCAAGTGCCAGGCAATAGCCTCTCCTTCACGGTCCTCATCGGAGGCTAACCATACAGAGGAGGCTTTAGCGGCTTCTTCCTGCAGGTTTTCAACAATTTTCTTCTTGTCGGCTGGTATTTCGTATATGGGAGCGAAATTGTGTTCTACGTCGATGCTGAAAGATTTCTTTTTGAGATCTCTGATATGACCGTAGCTCGAAAGCACTTTATAATCTTTACCTAAAAACTTTTCGATGGTTTTGGCTTTGGCAGGAGATTCTACAATAACTAAATTTTTTTGCATATACTCAAAAAATACGAGGGTTCCCGAAAAACTGCGGCAAAAATAGATAAAAAAATCGCTTGTAACACAGTTCGTTTGCGTTTTTTTTATTTTCAGTTGCGGCGGGCATGCCGTAGTTGTCGTCTTGCGAGACTATCGCAACATGTTGCAGCTTTTTATTACTGCAGCCACAAAAGCATCTATTTCTTCGTAGGTATTGTATACGGCAAATGATGCGCGCACGGTACCTTCTATTCCTAATGCACTCATGAGCGGTTGCGCACAATGATGCCCTGTACGGACGGCCACTCCCATTTTATCGAGCAACATTCCCATGTCGTAGTGGTGCACTTTATCGGCTAAAAATGAAATGACAGGCGTTTTTTGACGAGCTGTACCATATATCTTGATGCCGTCTATCTCTTCTAGTTTGGCAGTAGCATAGTGTAGCAGCTCTTGTTCGTAAGCATGCATTTCGGCAGCTCCGATAGTTTCTATCCAATCTAAGGCAGTGGCAAAAGCTCGGGTGCCTATGTAGTCGGGGGTGCCGGCCTCGAATTTATAGGGCAGCTCGTTGTAGGTTGTGTGTTCGAATGATACATGTGCAATCATCTCACCGCCGCCTTGATAAGGAGGCATGGCATCGAGCCATTTTTCCTTGCCATATAAGATACCTATACCTGTAGGTCCATATACTTTATGGGCCGAGAATGCGTAGAAGTCGGCATCTAAAGCTTGTACGTCTACGGAAAGATGTGGAATGGCTTGAGCTCCGTCAACCAGTACCGGTACATTCTGAGCATGTGCATATGCCACTAATTCTTGTATGGGGTTGATAGTTCCTAGTACATTTGAGGCGTGGGTTATACATACCAGGCGTGTGTGCTCGTTGAAGGCTGCACGGTATGCCTCGAGATTTAGTTCGCCTTGTTCGTTTATAGGTATGACATGCAACTTTATTGCTTTATGACGTTGCAGCAACTGCCATGGTACAATATTGGAGTGGTGTTCCATGGTAGAGAGAATAATCTCATCACCATCGTGCAGGAACTCGTTTCCCCAAGAGCTGGCTACAAGGTTGATGGCTTCGGTTGTGCCGCGAGTAAAGATAATCTCGTGTGCATGGCGGGCATTGATATAAGTTTGTATACGACGCCTGGCAGCTTCATGAGCTTCAGTAGCCTCTATGCTGAGGGTATGTACGCCGCGGTGTACGTTGGCATTTACGCGATAATAACTGTCGGCAATGCGGTCTATCACACATTGTGGATGTTGCGATGTAGCGGCGTTATCGAAATAGACAAGGGGCTTATGGTATATCTCCTTTGTAAGAATGGGGAATTGTGAGCGTATTTTTTCTATATCTAACATGGCTTTTATGGCTTGATATGGATGTTGCATTGCTTGCATCTCGACAGCTCGCCACGGAATCGCCGTTCAACCAATTGTTTCAATCTCTCTTTAAGAGCATCGAGCCTTACAAGGTCTGTTACGTCGCTCATGAAGGCAAACATAAGGAGCATGCGGGCTTCGGCTTCTGAGATGCCTCGTGTACGCATGTAAAAGAGAGCTTGTTGGTCGAGTTGTCCTACCGTTGCACCGTGGCTGCACTTTACATCGTCGGCATATATTTCCAGTTGTGGTTTGGTGTATATATGAGCCTCTTCCGAGGCACAAAGGTTTTTATTGCTTTGATAGGCTTCGGTTTTTTGTGCCCCCGGGCGTACCAGGATACGTCCTGCGAAAGCACCTTGTGACTGGTCGTTGAGTACAAACTTAAAGAGTTCGTTACTGTGGCAATGAGGCGCAGTGTGGTCTATAAAGGTCGATATGTCGACCTGTTCATCACCATCGGCTATAGCCATACCGCATAGTTGCGTTTCGGCATGAGGCCCATCGAGTAATATATGGTAGTTGTCGCGTGTGATGCCGTTGCGTAGAGTGATGCCGTTTACAAGAACGTTAGATTCCTCTTCTTGATGTACAAAGGTCGAGGTAACACGGCGTGTCTCGGGCAGATTTTCTTCGAGGTTATAATAATCTATTGCGCTGTCTTTGCCTGCCCATATTTCAGTTACTTGTGTAATGAGATGATTGAGGCCCGTCTCTTCGCTGTGGTCGCATACGAGTATCTTGGCTTGGGCACCTTCTTCAGCAACGATAAGGATACGCCTGTTGTTCATTGTAGGTACATTGCCACCTACAAGATTTATGAGTTGTATGGGACGTTCTAAAACAGTATGTGACGGAATGTATAGTATGAATCCGTCTTGTGCGAGCAGCGTGTTAAGTGCTACAGTACCGTCTTTTGTCATGTTGGCTATGCGGCCATAGTAACGTGATACCAGGTCGGGGTGTTGACGGGCTATTTCACAAAGGCTGCCGGCAATGACACCTTCGGGCAGAGGACGAATATTGTCTGAGGTGTAAAAGCAGTCGCCTACTAGAAAGTAAAGTTGGGTAGTCAGGTTGGGTACATCGCAACGAAATCCTTCGTGTATCTTGGTAGTGAGTGATATTCGGTTCAAATTCAGACCATAGTCGGGAGCATATAATGCCTCTATGTCGGTATGATTGTATCGTTCGTCTTTACGCGAAGGCAAGCCTATAGACTCGACAAGAGCTAAAGCTTCGGCACGCATAGCGTTGAGAACAGGAGCCGAGTGGCTCTCGATAAGTTCGCGTTGCGATTTGTATAGGTCGATATATTGTTGTATGGCTTTTTCCATAGTCGGTATTACTTTTCTCCCAATTCCTCTTTTATCCAGTCGTAGCCTTTCTCTTCGAGTTCAAGAGCAAGTTCGGGTCCACCCGATTTTACGATGCGTCCTTTGTATAGTACATGTACAAAATTGGGGGCGATATAGTCGAGTAGGCGTTGGTAGTGGGTAATTACGATAATGGCGTTATTGTCGGTTTTCAGTTTGTTCACGCCTTCGGCAACGATTCGTAGAGCATCTATGTCGAGGCCACTGTCGGTTTCGTCAAGTATAGATAGCTTTGGCTCTAACATTGCCATCTGGAATATCTCGTTACGTTTTTTTTCTCCGCCAGAGAAGCCCTCGTTGACCGAACGGCTGGCCAGTTTGTTATCGAGCTCTACGATAGCGCGTTTCTCGCGCATCAGTTTCAGAAATTCGGTAGCAGACATAGGCTCTTCGCCACGGTACTTACGTTGTTCGTTAATGGCGGCACGCATGAAGTTAACCATGCTTACGCCGGGAATCTCTACGGGGTATTGGAAACTGAGGAACAAGCCTTCATGAGCCCTGTCTTCGGGTGAGAGTTCCAGAAGGTCTTTCCCACAAAATTCTACGCTTCCGCTTGTCACTTCATATGCCGGGTTACCTGTCAAGACAGCCGACAGGGTGCTTTTGCCCGATCCGTTAGGACCCATGATAGCATGTACTTCGCCCGGGTTTACGGTGAGGTTAATTCCTTTGAGTATCTCTTTGCCATTGATGCTGGCATGTAAATTGTTTATCTTTAACATAACTGTTTCTTTCTTTTTCTTTGCAGGTTATAGGCTTTGGGGGCTATGCCGATGCAAGTCGTTAAGTCTATTCAAGGTTACAAAGGTACGCTTTTTCACTGATAAACCGAAGTATAGGACAAATTGTTGTTCTAAAGTCTAATCTTGAAGTTTTTCAGATAGTTGTCGAGCATTTCGGCGGGAATGATTTTTTTTGCAGTTTCGGCAATAGCGTTGAGAAATCCCTCCTTTACATAATCGTGTCGTATTACCATGGATATTTCACGTTGAGCCTTGGTGTTGTCGATACTTCGTATGTTTTTTTTCTGCCAGGGCTGCATAAATTGTACGTGCCATGCAGGTATGACAGAGTATCCTCCATTGGTGTCGACTATGCGTATCAGAGTGTCGATACTTCCAGCTTCATAGATGTGGTTATATTTTTCGTTGTGCTTGCAGAATCCGAATATGGGATGTCGTTCACAATGACTCTCTTGCAACACCCACAATTTTTCGTGTGGGGAATTTTCGAGGATGCTTGCCGGTTCAACCTTGGGAGTGTCGGCTGCAAAGTATACTACGTAAGGTTCGTGGTAGAGTGGTATCTCCAACAAGTCGTCGGTGCGCAGTGGAGTGGCGAGTATAGCTACATCTATCTCTCCCGAACGTAGTTTCTCGATGGCAACTTGAGGACGAGTTTCGGTGATGGTGAGTTCTATGGAAGGGTAGTTCGTCGTAAACAGGTGAATAAACTCAGGTGTGAGGCATGGTGATACGGTAGGCAATATACCTATCGATAGCTTGCCGGTGAGTTTTTCGCTTTCACTCTTGACAATTTCGCCTATAACTTCTATCTCTTTCAATGCCTTTATGGCCTGACGTATCACCTGTTTTCCTACCGTAGTAGGTTCTACAGGTTGTTTGCTTCGATCAAAAAGAGGTACACCTATCTCCTCTTCCAATTTTTGTATCATAGTGCTGAGCGTCGGTTGCGATATATTACATTCTTCGGCTGCTTGTGCAAAATGTCGGCACCGGTCGAGAGCAATTATGTATTTCAGTTGTTGTATAGTCATAGGTTTGATAGTTTGTATCTATGCAAAGATAGAAATTATCTATTTGCTTTATTGATTTTTGCTATCTAAATTTGTAACAAATAAAATAATAGACTAATTCTAAATTTATAATAAAGTTGATTATGATGGAAAATGAAGTTAATGTAATGCCAAGAATAGGCGACAAGGCGCCTGCATTTCAAGCGAAGACAACGCAAGGTCCTATCAGTTTTCCCGAAGATTTTGAGGGAAAGTGGAAAATTCTTTTCAGTCACCCTGCCGATTTTACACCGGTGTGCACCTCTGAGTTTATGGCATTTGCCTCTATGGCTGCAGAGTTTGAGGCACTCAACTGCCAGCTTATAGGCTTGTCGGTCGATGGATTGTATAGCCACATAGCATGGTTACGAACCATTCAAGAGAAGATAAATTATAAGGGGATGAAGGGTGTGGAAGTAAAATTCCCTCTTATCGACGATATCTCTATGAAGGTTGCCAAGCTGTATGGTATGATACAACCAGGTGAGAGCGAAACATCGGCCGTGCGTGCCGTTTTCTTTATCGATCCTAAAAACACAATCCGCACTATCATGTATTACCCGTTGTCATTGGGTCGTAACTTCGATGAGATAAAGCGTGTGCTTGTGGGGTTGCAGACTGTCGATAATTTCTCTGTAGCGTTGCCGGCCGACTGGCGTCCGGGTGATGAAGTCATTGTTCCTACTGCCGGTTCGTGTGGCGTAGCTAAAGAGCGTGTAGACGACCAAAGTGGCGACATACATTGCTATGATTGGTTCTTCTGTACCAAAAAACTATCGAAAGAACAGGTCGAAAGTAAATTAAAAGATAAGAAATAATTAGATAAAAAACCAAGACTATGAGCGCAATACATTTAACCAAGGAAGAGTTTGTCAACAAAGTGGCACGTATTGATGTCCCGGAGTGGAAGTATTTGGGAGATAAGCCGGCCATCATCGATTTTTATGCTACTTGGTGCGGCCCTTGCAAGGCTTTATCGCCTATTCTCGAAAAGGTGGCAGAGAAGTATGAGGGTAAAATTTATGTATATAAAGTAGATGTTGACAAAGAGTCGGAGTTGTCGCAAGTGTTCAATATCCGCTCTGTACCGACGTTGCTTTTTGTCCCACTTGGTGAGATGCCGCAGATGCACTCGGGCATGTTACCCCAGGCCGAATTAGAGAGGGTAGTCGATACTTTCTTGTTGAAGTAAGTTTCTGATGTATCTTGATAGTGGGGCTGTGCCGAATTTTTCGGTACAGCCCCACTAATAATGTTATATGCGTATAAGAAGTTTGTGCATTGAAAGATTGTCGTATTGCTTTATTACGGGAAGAAGGAGAGTATCTCTTTATTAGATTCCCATAACTGAGGAGTTATAAAATAAAAAGGATGTATCGCGACGGGTACATCCTTTTTGTTTTTGCTGATATGAAGCTTGAGTCTCTTATAACCGTACTTTGGCAACTACTTTGCGGAGTTTGCCTTCACCTATGATAGGGGCATGGGCATCTTCGGGGAAGCAGATGCAAAATTCGCCCGGTAATATTTCGCAATAGGTAGTGGGACGATCATTATAGAACATGCGGTCTTTTACTTCGTCATACTCCTGTTTCAGGTCAGTGCAGTTGCGAGTAGCTTTCCAACCTATCATCTCTACGCCATTCAGCGGAATATGCACGTCGATGTAATCTTTGTGTACCTCCATGGCCTGAGCCTCTTTGGTGCGCAGGGTCGGTTCATCATTGTTGATATAAAGAACCTTCCCGTCGAGTTCGGTTTTTCCCAGCGGTTCGTTAAGCATGTCGTGCGCTTTGATGTAGTCAAACAGCTTTTTGAATGCTGGATGCAGCGACTCTATACGAGCGCTATCTTGCAGGTTTGCGATAATCATGGCAATATATGTTTTTGTGTTAGCTATAGTGTCTCATAAAAAGGATTGCACCGCCGGCCGCAGTGGCAGATTCAGGCGGTGCAACAGGTAGTAGTGTGTTACTCTTCGTTAGCAGCTTTGCCCAAGCAGGCCAGAATACCGCCATCGACGTAAACGACTTGTCCTGTTACGAAGTCTGATGCCGGTGATGCCAAGAAGATAATAGTTCCACCCAAGTCCTCGGGGTTACCCCAACGCATGGCGGGAGTCCGTTTGATGATAAACTCGTTGAACGGGTTTCCATTGACTCTGATAGGAGCCGTTTGCGAAGTTGCAAAATAGCCCGGGCCTATGCCGTTGACCTGTATGTTGTAACGAGCCCATTCGGTAGCCATATTTTTCGTCAACATTTTCAGACCACCTTTTGCAGCAGCATATGCTGTTACGGTATCGCGTCCTACTTCGCTCATCATAGAGCAAACGTTGATGATTTTGCCTGCACCGCGCTCGCGCATACCGGCAAATACAGCTTTTGACATGATAAAAGGAGAGGTGAGGTCGGTTGTTATGACCTCTTCAAACTCGCTTACAGCCATTTCCTGTGATGGGATACGCTTGATGATACCGGCATTGTTTACCAATATATCTATGATACCCACCTCTTTGCGGATAGTTTCTACGAGTTTCACGGCGTTCTCTTCTTTGGTGACGTCGCAAACGTATCCTTTTACCGTTAGTCCCATGGTTGCATATTCGGCTATGGCAGCGTCGATGCGCGATTGTGAGCGGCCGCATATCGTTACTGTAGCACCTGCTTTTCCCAGGGCGGCTGCCATGGCCATGCCCAGACCGTGTGTTGCACCTGTTACAAGGGCTACTTTTCCCGATAGGTCAAATAATTGTAATCCTTCCATTGTATGTTTCTTTTCTTTATGCTTGAATATAAGGTTATTTCATTTCGGTAGGAGCACTTGTATCCATGTCGTTGTAGTCGAGGTTTTCTCCGGCCATACCCCAGATAAAAGTATAGTTGCTGGTTGCGCAAGCCGAGTGTATCGACCATACCGGTGAGATGACGGCATCTTCGTTGTGCATCCATATATGGCGAGTCTCTTGCATTTCGCCCATGAAGTGGCATACAGCGTTGCCCTCAGGAACTTCAAAGTAGAAGTATGCTTCCATACGGCGGTCGTGTGTGTGTGCCGGCATCGTATTCCATACACTACCGGGTTTTAGTTCTGTCATACCCATTTGTAATTGGCAAGTGGGCAATACGCGACCTACAATCATTTGGTTGATAGTACGATGGTTGGAGCCTTCGAGGCTACCGAGAGTAAATACGTTGGCCTCGGCCTTGGTTATTTTCTTGTCGGGGTAGGTCATATGAGCCGGAGCCGAGTTGAAATAGAAATGTGCAGGTTTCGAGGGGTCTTTGCTGGCGAAGATAGGGTTGCGATCGCCTTTGCCTAAATAGAGAACCTCTTTGTAACCCAATTCATAAACAGTGCCGTCTATCTCTACCGTACCTTCTCCGCCCACGTTGAAAATACCTAATTCGCGACGATGCAAGAAGAAGGGTGCTTTCAGCGGGTCGATAGGCGTGAGTTCCAGTTTTTCGTTAGTGGGTACAGCACCGCCTACAATCAAGCGGTCGTACATCGTATATACCATGTTTATCTCATCGGCTACCATAAGGTTTTCGATGAGGAATTCTTTTCTCAGTCGAGATGTGTCATAGTTTTTGGCGTCGGCAGGGTGTGCTGCATAGCGCACTTCGTAATTGATTTTCATAGCTATTCTTTATTATACACACAAAGCATCGGACATAATATTATGCCGGTGCTTTGCAAAGTTATAGATAGGATGAATTAAATGCAAATTTCTTTTTCTTTGTTTATCGCAAGCTCTTGATGGTTGCAAGGCATTCGCGGCAAAGGGTGGTTATCTTATCCCAATCACCGGCAGCAATAACTTCTTTCGGGAAGAGCTTCGAGCCCATACCTACGCATGTAACACCGGCTTTTATCCATCCCGTCAAGCTTTCAGCAGTAGGTTCTACACCACCGGTTACCATAATCATAGACCAAGGCAGCGGGGCTTTCAGATTCTTTACGAATGAGGGACCTCCTACGTTTCCGGCAGGGAATACCTTACATACGATACAACCTTTTTCTTGTGCATCGTTTATCTCACTTACCGAGCCACATCCCGGTATATAGGGAACAAGACGACGGTTACATACTTTGTTGATATCGGGGTTGAAGCAGGGTCCTACTATGAAGTTAGCACCCAATTGCATATACAAGGCTGCTGTAGGAGCATCGATAACAGTGCCTGCGCCAAGAACCATCTCGGGGCACTCTTTAGCGGCATATTTTACCAATTCGGCAAATACATCTTGTGCGAAGTCGCCACGATTGGTAAACTCGAAAGCACGAACGCCTCCATCGTAGCAAGCTTTCAGTACTTTCTTGGCTATTTCAACGTCACTGTGGTAAAATACCGGTACCATACCGGTGCTGCTCATGGCGTTGATGCTTTGTAGTATATTGAAACGAGCCATTGTTGTGTTGTTTTTAGGTTGGTTATATTGATAAGCAGGCAGCATATATAATTTAAGCTGCCTGCTACTTTTTTTCTGTTTAGCGCGATACGCGACCCGAACCGTCGCCGCTCATCAGTTTCTCTACTTCGTCAACCGTTACTTGGTTATAGTCGCCGTAGATAGTGTGCTTCAGGCACGATGCAGCAACAGCAAAGTCGAGAGCTTTCTGGTCGTCAGTCGTATATGTATTCAAACCGTAGATGAGGCCACCCATGAAAGAATCACCGCCACCAACGCGATCTACAATGTGAGTGATGTCGTAACGACGAGAAATCTTCAATGAGCCGTCAGAGTAGAGTACACCGCCCCATGTGTTGTGGTTGGCATTGATAGAGCCGCGAAGAGTAATGATTACTTTCTTGATGCGCGGGAATTTGGCCATCAATTGAGTGCATACGCTTTCAAATTCGGCCGAGTTTACTTCACCGGCTGTTTTGGTTACGTCGAAACCTTCGGGTTTGATACCGAATACTTTCTCGGCGTCTTCCTCGTTGCCAAGTACGATGTCGCAACCGGCAACAAGCTCGGGCATAACTTCTGAGGCTGTCTTGCCGTATTTCCACAAGTTTTTGCGGTAGTTAAGGTCGCACGATACGGTGACACCCATTTCGTTGGCAGTCTTGATGGCTTCAAGGCAAACCTTGGCAGCACCTTCTGAGATAGCAGGAGTGATACCGGTCCAGTGGAACCATTTGGCATCTTTGAATACTTCTTTCCAGTCTATCATTCCAGGTTCAATCTCAGCAATAGCTGAGTGAGCACGGTCATATACTACTTTGCTGGCACGGGCTACAGCACCTGTCTCGAGGAAGTAGATACCTATACGATCGCCACCATATACAATTTGATTTACGCCAACGCCGTAGCGACGAAGATCCATGACGCAGGCGCGAGCTATATCGTTTTTAGGAAGGCGAGTTACAAATTCTGTTTCAAGACCATAGTTTGCCAACGAAACAGCTACGTTGGCTTCGCCGCCGCCAAATGTGGCGTTCAATGTTGAGGCTTGCGAAAAACGCAGGTAATCGGGAGTTGCTAAACGTAGCATTATCTCACCGAATGTGACGATTTTGTTTTTCATTCTGATTCAATTTAATGAAGTTCTTCTTTTTCACAAAGGTAGAATAATCAGGCAAATAGCCTCTCTATTTATTTTCCCAATTTTGTGTATTATCTTCACTTCATTTCTTGCAAATTACATTTTTTATTCTCATCTTTGTGCTATTAACACATCTTAATCAGCACGTTGTTACTATGAAACCTGCATTACGTAGTTTTTCTCTCCATCCCGAACGCTCTTTCTTGGTAAGAAAAGATATTGGCGCGCCTGTTTACAGCATGTGGCATCAACATGTCGAGATAGAGTTATTCTTCATCCGTGGTGGTCAAGGAGGAATGATGATAGGTGATAAGGAGATTCCTATCGATGGTTCCTCACAGATGATAATTCTTGGTTCTAATCTTCCGCATACTATGTCGTATGGTAATCAGACTAATGGTCATGTGGTGGAAGCTGTTGTCGTACACGTTAATCCGTCGGTGTGGGGCGCTTTTTATGAGCTACCCGAGATGACACCTATACGTAATCTTTTCAAGATGGCCGAGCGTGGCATTTATATTCAAGACGGCTTGTTGCAACAGATGGAGCAAGAAATGTTTGCCCTTATCGACGATGACCCGCCACAAAGCATGATACGCCTTTTGCAGTTGCTTCTTAATATTGCAACTTCTCAAAAGTATGATTATGTAGCAAGTCAAGGTTACGCCTCGACTCATAGCCGTGAGATGGATAATTCGCGTATGAGTAAGATATATAATTATGTCTTGGAAAATTATCATCGCGATATCTCGGTGCAAGAGGTTGCCGATATCATACATTTTGCCAAAGGTTCCTTCTGTCGTTATTTTAAGCAGCGTACCGGCAAAACTTTTATGGATTTCCTGATAGAGGTCCGTATAGGTAACGCTTGCAAGCTCCTTATGGAAAATGAAATGAATATCAACGAAATTGCCTATGCATGTGGATATAACAATATATCAAACTTTTTCCATCAGTTTAAGGCATTGAAAGGATGTAGCCCCAGTCGCTATCAGAAGAACTACTTTGGCTATACCAAGGGTGAAGATAACGACTGATTTGTGTCATGATGTCTTGAATTCGAGATAGGAATTTGGTTGTTTCAAAAACAAAGTAAGAGCCATATTCAACTCCATGCGGAGTAAGAATATGGCTCTTACTTTGTCCGACATCCCTCTGCCTATCAGGTAGTTCTACTTGTTATTCTTGTAACATCGATAAGCAGAACTGACAATTTCAATAAACAGGCTTAATCTACAAGATGTACGCCTTTGATGACACCGCGCGACGAGTTCCGGATGAAGTTAATGATGTTGTCGCGTTCGGTCGAAGCTGGCAGTTCAGCTTCTATCGAGTTCAAAGCATCGGTCAGGTTACTGTCAGATGCAAACAGACGGCGATATATTTCTTGTAGTTCTTCTATCTTTTCGCTGCTAAAACCGCGACGACGCAAACCTACCAAGTTGAGACCTACATACGATATGGGTGACTTGGCTGCTGTAACGTAAGGTGGTACGTCTTTATTGACATGTGACCCACCTTGTATCATAATATGAGAACCCAAGTGGCTGAATTGATGTACTAATGTACCACCTCCTATCACGGCATAGTCGTCAACCGTTACTTCGCCGGCCAACTGCGATGAGTTAGAGATAATAATGTTGTTGCCTAAGACGCAGTCGTGGGCAATGTGGCAGTAGGCCATAATGAGATTGTTGTGTCCAATTACCGTTTTCCCTTTGGCGGCGGTACCGCGATTTACTGTTACACATTCGCGCAGTGTTGTGTTGTCGCCTATCTCGGCGGTTGTATATTCACCACGGAATTTCAAATCTTGCGGTATGGCAGCAATTACGGCTCCAGGAAATATCCTGCAGTTACGACCTATGCGCGCGCCCGGAAAGATGGTCACGTTTGAGTATATATGTGTCCCTTCTCCAATTTCTACATCATCATATATAGTAACGAATGGGCTTATTTCTACATTAGCGCCTATTTTTGCATTAGGATGAATATATGACAAGTTGTTATTCATGTGTCGATGTGATGTTATTTATTCTTGATGATTTGTGCCATGAATTCGGCTTCTGTTACAATCTTTTCACCTACAAAGGCATAGCCTTTCATGTAGGCACACCCGCGGCGTATTTCGCCGACCAATGAGAGGTGGAATATGAGCGTATCGCCAGGTACTACTTTTTGACGGAACTTCACATTGTCGAGTTTCATAAAGTAGGTAGAGTAGCGCTCGGGTTCTTCTACGGTGTTGAGTACAAGTAATCCTCCTGTTTGGGCCATGGCTTCAACAATGAGTACACCTGGCATGATGGGCTCGGTAGGGAAGTGACCTTGGAAGAAAGGTTCATTGCCCGAAACGTTCTTCACACCCACAATATGTTTCTCGCCCATTTCTATGACTTTGTCTACCAAAAGGAACGGGTAGCGGTGCGGAAGTAGGGCGCGTATGCGGTTGGTGTCCATCAAGGGCACTTTGTTGGGGTCGTACTCGGGAGCCTGCATATCTTGGCGGCGTATAGCTTTGCGTAACATACGGGCGAACTTGTTGTTTATCGTGTGACCTGGGCGTGTGGCGATGATGCGACCCTTTATTGGACGTCCTACAAGAGCTATATCGCCAAGTATGTCGAGTAACTTATGGCGTGCCGGTTCGTTGGGAAATACAAGAGGTTTGTTGTTGATATACCCCAGTTGGTCGACCGACTTGTGAGGAATACCCGTCAGGTCGGCAAGGCGATCGAGCTCTTCTTGTGAGGTCTTACGATCGTATATGACGATGGCATTGTCAAGGTCTCCGCCTTTGATGAGGTTATTTTTTAACAAAGGTTCTACTTCGCGTACAAAAACGAAAGTGCGGCTTGCGGCAATCTGGCTTTTGAAGTCGCTAAGTTGTTCGAGCGAAGCAAATTGGTTGGTCAGTATGGGAGAGTCATACGAAATCATCGTGTTGATGCTGAAACTATCGTCGGGCAACACCACGATAGAGCTACCGCTCTCTTCGTCGGTAATTTCTATTTTGTGTTTGATGATGAAATAATCCTTTTCGGCTTTTTGCTCAACGACGCCGCATTGTTCTATGGCTTCGGCATAATATAGAGCACTACCGTCGAGGATGGGTAGCTCAGGGGCATTTACCTGTATCAGGCAGTTGTCTATTTCGGCGCAGTAGAGGGCTGCCATAGCATGTTCTATGGTACTTACTCTTATTTCACCGTTGGCAACAACAGTACCTCTGCTGGTTTCTACTACATTTTCTGCAACAGCATCGATTATCGGCTCGCCCGGCAGGTCGGTCCGTTGGATTTTATACCCGCTGTTTTCGGGTGCAGGTAAGAATGTGGCAGTAATTTCAAGCCCGGTATGCAGACCTTTTCCGCTTACCGAGAAGCTGTTTTGCAATGTTTTCTGTTTCATTCTATCTCTGTATTGTGGTGCAGGTTGTCTGCGCCTGATTTATTTTTGACCGCATTGTTTTTTCAGCTCTTCTATCTCTTTGCTCAAGCGTTTTACGGTATCGTTCAGCTCCGGCAGGCGCTTCACATATATTGCTTGGCGAGCAAAGTCTTTGCGCGAAACGGCAGGATATCCCATCACTTCCGAGTCGTCTTTCACATCATTGGGTATACCCGTTTGTGCACCTACCATGACACGATTGCCTACGTGTCGATGCCCGGCTATTCCTACTTGGCCGCCTATCATGCAGTGAGAACCGACTTTTGACGAGCCTGCTACACCGGCTTGGGCAGCCATTACTGTGTGTTCTCCCACCTCTACATTGTGGGCTATTTGTATCAAATTGTCGAGCTTTACTCCTTTATGTATGACGGTAGAGCCCATGGTGGCACGGTCTACAACCGTATTGGCGCCTATTTCTACGTCGTCTTCCAAGACAACGATGCCTATTTGTGGTATTTTTTTGTAAGTGCCGTCTTTCTGGGGAGCGAATCCGAAGCCGTCGCTACCTATCACTACGCCAGCATGTAATATGCAACGTTGTCCTATATGGCAGCCGTGATATATTTTTACACCCGGATAAAGCGTACAGTTATCTCCTATTACTACATTATCGCCGATGTATACGTGAGGATATATTTTCACTCCTTTACCTATAACGACATTCTTGCCTAAATAGGCAAAAGCACCTATGTAAACATCATCGGGTATCTGAGCCGAATCGGAGATGTATGATGGTGTTTCTATCCCTTGCTTGTTTTCTTGCATCTTTTGGCTCAAGTCGAGGAGCTGCGACAAACAAGAGTAGGGGTCATCGACTCTGATGAGGGTTGCTGCAACGGGCTGCTCAGGAATGAAATCCTTACGTACCAATACTATGCTTGCCTCGGTACTATATATGTAATGAGTATATACCGGGTTGGCCAAGAATGTCAGTGTACCCGGCTTGCCTTCTTCTATTTTTGCAAAGCTGCTTGCGGTGACTTGCGGATTGCCCTCTACTTCACCATGCAAGTAAGCTGCAATTTGTTCTGCTGTAAAATTCATATTCTCTATATATGATGGAATGTGCAAATTTCGTAATTATTTTTCACATTGCCTATTGGTAAGCTCCTATTTATGTTGCTTTTCGTTTTTTCGTACACACTTGTGTCTATTCAATATGTTTGTTACTCTATTTGTTTTATGGTGTGTTGTGCCTTTTTACAATAAAGTGGCACGATTGTGTAGAGCAACTCTACTGTGTGAATTTTTGTACGCTATTTTTTGAAATAATTTTGTCAAAAGACTTTGGAAGTAAAAAAATAAGTTTTACCTTTGCATCGCTTTTGCAATAAAATCGGGCGTTTAGCTCAGCTGGTTTAGAGCATCTGCCTTACAAGCAGAGGGTCGGCGGTTCGAATCCGTCAACGCCCACACAAAAAGCAAAATTTCACATCTCACAGTCGAGTGAGATAGTTATATCGACAATCGGGCGTTTAGCTCAGCTGGTTTAGAGCATCTGCCTTACAAGCAGAGGGTCGGCGGTTCGAATCCGTCAACGCCCACACAAAAAGCAAAATTTCACATCTCACAGTCGAGTGAGATAGTTATATCGACAATCGGGCGTTTAGCTCAGCTGGTTTAGAGCATCTGCCTTACAAGCAGAGGGTCG
>ENA-OPFI01000074-OPFI01000074.1-human-gut-metagenome-genome-assembly--contig:-NODE-74-length-54570-cov-12.018582_pt1 | contig 54570 bp, 50 predicted proteins | sample MGYA00241308_ERZ501550 | MGnify/ENA primary metagenome ERZ501550 (study PRJEB25962, sample SAMEA2042433) | human gut metagenome | biome: human gut; feature: human-associated habitat; material: faeces...
TGTCACTGCCACAAACTTGATGGCGACCCGGAGGGGGCTCGAACCCCTGACCTCCAGCGTGACAGGCTGGCGTACTAACCAACTGTACTACCGGGCCAAATAATTTTATGTTTTGGTGGGCCTTCACGGACTCGAACCGCGGACCGATCGGTTATGAGCCGACTGCTCTAACCAACTGAGCTAAAGGCCCGAATCACATCGGTGAAGTTGTGCTGGTCGGGGTGAAGAGATTCGAACTCCCGACCTTCTGAACCCAAATCAGACGCGCTAGCCAAACTGCGCTACACCCCGAAAGATTTTCGCGTCGTTCATTGCGACTACAACAATATACAATAAATCCAAAAAGTTGTCAATGATTTTTTTGATAGATTTCGAGATTTTTTTGACAGAAAAATATAAGAATTTTTGTTTTGTTCAAAAAGCCGCCAAAATATGCATTTAGATAGCGTTTATCCTATTGTCGGAGGCAATATGGACGTTGAATTTATATCAGAAAAAGATTGCGTACGCGTCGCACTTTCGGGCGAAATCGACGAATACGGAGCAAAATTTGCGCGTTGTGCAATCGACGAAGTGATTGAAAACACCCCTACTCTGCGCTCGATGATTTTCGATATGAAAGGCGTAACTTTTATAGACAGCACCGGGCTTGGATTTGTGCTGGGTAGATACAAAAAACTAAAAGCGATGCACGCCGAGCTTTTGCTTGAAAACGTACCGCGTCAGGTTGACAAAGTGTTTTTGGCAAGCGGAGTATATCGCTACGTTCCCGTTGTAGAATAAGGAGAAAAAATGAATTATTTTGAAATGAAACTTTTGGCAAAAAGCAAAAACGAGGCGTTTGCGCGCAACGTCGTTGCGTCGTTTGCGATTGAATGTTCCCCCACCCTCGAAGAAATAAACGACATCAAAACCGCCGTAAGCGAAGCCGTGACCAACGTCGTCGTGCACGCCTACGACAAAAAAGAGGACGGGATTATGCAAATCGAGTGCCGCGTATTCGAGGACGAACGCACCGTAGAGATTGTCGTCAGAGATTTCGGCAAAGGCATCGAGGACGTAAAGGAGGCAATCGAGCCTTTCTTCACCACCGCCGAGGACGACGAACGCAGCGGCATGGGATTCACGATTATGCAAACCTTTATGAACGAGATGGAGGTCACTTCGATAAAAGACGAAGGCACCGTCGTGACAATGAAAAAGGTGCTGAAATAATGCTGGATCATCAAACCACGCTCGACCTCTTGAAAAAGGCGCAGCAAGGTGACGACGGCGCAAAAGAAAAGTTGATAGAAGAAAATATTCCCCTCATAAAATCCATCGTAAAACGCTTCAAAGGCAGGCTGGAATACGACGATTTGATGCAATTGGGCGCAATGGGATTCGTAAAAGCCATGCAAAATTTCGACGTCGAATACGGCGTCAGATTTTCGACGTACGCCGTGCCTATGATAAGCGGAGAAATCAAGCGATTTTTGCGCGACGACGGAGCAATAAAAGTTTCGCGTTGGACAAAAACTCTCGCTCAAAAAATCAACGCATACGTAGAAGAATGCCTGAAAAACGGCGAAAGCGAGCCTTCAATCGACGCTCTTGCCCAAAAATTCGAGGTAGACGCACAGGAAATCGTATTCGCCATGGATGCCGGGCATTATCTTTTGTCGCTGTCTGCAACCGTGGGCGAGGACGATTTGGAGCTTGGCGACAAAATAGCAACCGAGGAGTGCGAGGACGAAAACATCGACAAAATGCTCCTTAAAGACCTCATCGAAGACCTGCCCGAGCGCGAGAAAAAAGTGATATTTTTGAGATATTTCAGAGATAAAACTCAAAGTGAAATCGCACAAGAACTCGGAGTGTCGCAAGTGCAAGTGAGCAGAATCGAAAACAAAGTATTGCAAAAACTCAAAGACGGAATGAAGAACGATTGAAATTTTTGCGGCACGCAACGAAAACCGAGCGCGTCGCAAAAGTTTTTTTGCCAAATACTTTATTTCTTTTTCAAATCTTTATTTTCTAAATATATACAATAAGTTGACACATGCCGAAAATAAGCACATAATTTTTTCAAGAAAAAATGCAACGGACGATATTGTTATGGTATGGGTTCTTTTGGCTCTCGGCGGCGCGGTTTGCACGTCGATGACGACGATTCTTGCAAAAATCGGCATTAAAGACGTAAATTCCAACTTTGCCACGGCATACAGAACACTCATAGTCATAGTATGCGCACTTGTGATGTGCCTAGCAACCGGCGATATTTCGCAATTCGGCGCGTTAAGCGGCAAAAATTGGCTATTTCTTGTGCTTTCGGGCTTGGCAACCGGCATATCGTGGCTGTTCTATTTCGGAGCACTCAAAGAAGGCGACGTAAACAAAGTCGCGCCTATCGACAAATCCGGCTTCGTGCTTTCGGCAATCCTGTTTTTGATATTCTTCTTTGACGACACCACAAAAGGCGGCGACACCCTCACGATTTGCATGCTTTGTCTGACAATGGTGCTTATGCTTGCCGGCACGTTTTTGATGCTCCCGAAATTCTCGATTTCAAAAAAGAAAAAGTCGCACGAGCAATCTCGAAACTTGCAAGAAAATTTGCAAAACTACGCTGCAACCCAACCTGCCGACGCTCAAAACGCCCGAAACGATACGGCAAACGCCATAGATGCCGCAGCTTTGCAAGCAGAAGAAAAAAAGACCAAAAAATGGGTAATTTACGCGGTTTTAAGCGCGGTTTTCGCAGCTCTCGTATCCTTGTTCGCAAAGCTCGGCTTGAAAGATATTCCCTCTGACGTCGGCACTTTTTACAGGACTATCGTCGTATTTATCTTCGCGTCGTCCATTGTTTTGGTCAAAAAGGACTATAAAGGCGCAAAGCAAATCACCGCAAAGTCCTGGATATTCCTCACGCTTTCGGGCATCGCAACCGGCGGAGCATGGCTTTGCGAATACTATGCACTCAACTGGGGTGACGCAAATCCCGTTGCAGTCAACTGCATCGGCAAACTTTCCATCCTTTTGACGATGTTCTTGTCTTGGCTGATAATGAAAGAGAAGTTCACCGCTCGCTCCCTCGTCGGCCTCGGACTGCTCACCGCCGGCATAGGACTGATAATCGGATTCAGTTTGTAAACAGCGCAACTACGATTATTTGCAATAGAATTTAACACAAAAAAACAGGCTTCGATGCTTGTTTTTTTTATATTCAATAAATCTTGCGGATTCAACGCAAAAACACGACTTCGACACTTCACCGCTACGAAATCACTTTCGACGAATACGTTGCCGCTATAAATAAAAAGGTTTAACTAATAATCCGCTTCGATTTGCATATTACAATTTGAATTTACGATTTTCCAAGCGATTATCGCTTTTGGCATACGCTCCTCAACCTCACTTTCCGAAATCTTTGTCATCAAACCGCAAATTTTATAATGCACGGCATTATATTGACATTTTACGCATAGTTTGGTAAAATTTTCTATATAAAAACCAAGGAGGCCCGCAATGGCAAATTATTTCAGCGAACGCGACAAAAACATCACCGCTAGACTTCGCAATCTCAGGAATCAACTTCCCGAATGTTGCGAAGATTTTTTCGTGGGAATCGAACCGCAAACCACCACGCTCACAAGGCTTAATTACGCTTACGATTTGCGGATATTCTTTGACTATTTGCTCAAAAACGTGCGGGCTTTCAGAGACTATCAAGACGTTTTGGACTTCACTGCAGAGGATCTTGACAAAGTGACGCTTGGCAACCTCGAAGCGTACATGGAATACCTTTCCTACTACACCTTCGAAGGCAAAGAAAAAACTAATGCGGAAAAAGGAAAATCGCGCAAAATTTCAACCGTGCGCACGTTTTTCAAATACATGTACAATCACGACAGAATCAGTCAAAACGTGTCCGCAAAGCTCACTATGCCAAAAAATCACGACAAGGACATCATAAGGCTTGAAAAAAAGGAGGTCGAGCGCATTTTGGACGCTGCGGAAACGGGTGCGGGAATGAGCGAACATCAACGAAAAGTGCAACGCAACACGCACGCGCGCGATTTTGCAATCATTTCACTGCTTCTGGGCACGGGCATCCGTGTGAGCGAGTGCGTAGGACTCAACCTCTCTGATGTAGACTTTGAAACAAACGCTTTTACAGTCACGAGAAAAGGCGGAAATCAGGCGATTTTGTACTTTGGCGACGAAGTCGCCGACGCTCTGAAAACCTATATCGACACCGAACGTAAAGCACTTATAGACAGGTGCCAAAAGATGAACGTGGGAGACACCGACGCAGTGTTTTTGTCTTTGCAAGTGACGAGATTATCCGTACGCGCCATTCAAAACATCGTCAAAAAGTACGCTCAAACCGCCGCACCACTCAAAAAAATCTCTCCGCATAAGCTACGCAGCACGTTCGGCACGAACCTATACAGAGCAACCGGCGACATCTATCTCGTTGCCGACGTTCTCGGTCACCGCGACGTAAACACGACGAAAAAGCACTATGCGGCAATCGAAGAAGATCACAGGAAACTCGCCGCGCAAGTCGTCAAACTTCGCCCCGACAAAAAAGATCAATAACGGTGCAAAGGGAGTTTTTTTGCAACATTTTGATTGTTTACTATTATATAATATTGACTATTTTATAATAGTTTGCTAAAATTATATTATCAATTTTCGGAGCGATATATGGACATCTCTTCAGTCAACAGCGACCTTATCCGCGGCAACGTAACAACCATAATCTTGGGTTGTCTTTGGTCGTCGGACAAGTACGGCTACGAAATCCTCAAAGAAATCGAGGACAAGAGCAATTCGCAATACGTTTTGAAACAAGCCACCCTTTACAATCAGCTAAAACGCCTTGAAAAGCAAGGTCTTGTATCTTCATACGACGGCGATCCCGACGACACCGGCGGTGGCAAACGTCGCTATTACACCCTCACAAAAGAAGGCAAAGCTTTTTTGACAAAAGAAAAGAGCGAATACGAGTATTCGCGCACCATTTTGGATAAGCTCGTATCCGGCGACGAATACGACTTCACCGTCCCCGTCCCTTTCGACGCAAGCGAATTGCGCCCCTACTCCAAAACCGAGGACAAACCCAAAGTCGTCTATAAGGACAAAATCGTTGAAAAGAAAGTGTTTTTCGACCGCTACGGCAACGAAGTAAGCGAGGACGAGGCAACCGCCCTGCGTGAAAAAGCCGAGCAGGAAGACGAAGAGGCACGCCGCAAGGACGAGCTACTGCGCTTAAAAGAAGAAGAGGCTCAAAAAGCTGCCGAACAACTGCGTATCAGCGAAGAAGAAGCTCTCAGAAAAGACGAACAATTGAGACAAACCGAAGAAGAGTCGCGTCTTAAAGCAGAACAACTCAAACAACGCGAAGAAGAAGTCCGCCAAAGAGACGAGCAACTCAAAAAGACCGAAGAGCAACTTAGAAAGAGCGAAGAGGACAGAGAGCTTGTAAAATCTATGCTTCGCCGCATGGAAGAAGAAAAATTGCGCGCCGAAGAGGCAAAACGCCTCGCCGACGAAGAAGAAAAACGTCGCCAAGAGGAAGAGACGGAACGCAAACGTCAAGAGCAAGCAAAGCCCTCTCAAACCCTCGAAGAGATGTTTGCAAAACTCGACGCCGAGAGCGAATACAAAAAACAGGAGGAACTGCGCGCTTATGAATACAATTCAAACGCGCAACCTCAGGAGCATACATACATAAACGGCTACACCAATCAAGTCGAACATACTCAACGCTCCCAAACGTCGCTCAAAGACATTTTCAAACAACTTGACGAACGCGAAGCGCAAATCGACGATAAGCTCGCAAAGGAGCAACAAGCCGAGCAAGAGGCGGAGCAAGCAAAGCAAATTGCCTCTCAAACCGCGCAAACGGCAACCGAGCAACAAATCGCACCCTCGCAACCAACTTACGCTCAACCTACGCTCGACCAATACTACCCCGCCGAACTCGAAGGAAAGAATCAAAACTATTCTACCGATGCCGAGAAAGGCAACTTCGTAACGTCGGCAGTCGTATCGAGGCAAGAAGGCGGATTCGATTACGAAAAGGACGACGTGAATTACAGGGACTTTTTCGTATCCTTGCAAGATAAAGGCGAAGCACAACCGCAACAGGAAAAACCGCAACAAACCGACTATTCGGACAGCGATATAAAGACGAGATTGTATGCAAAGGGCTTCAAAATTCGCCCCTACGACAGAGGAAATACCTCCGAATACTACACTTTCAACTTCATACAGTCCAACAGGCTCAATCGCGACACTTTCCTGATTATTATGGCGTTTTTTGCAGCGGAAGTTGCAATCATGTGGGCATCACTCGGCACGAGAATAAGCTATGCTTATTTCCTCCCGATTTTGCTTGTGGGATGCGCTCTTTGCCTTGTGCCGACCTTATTCTATCTCGTAAACCCGACGAAACGGACAAGGGCAAACTTCAACTTCAAACTGTCCATACTCAATCGGACGATGTTGTTTATCGAGCTTACAGTGGTGTGTATCCTCATCGGATTCTTCGCACTGGGCGCAAACGTAAACGACATTGATTTGATTCTTCAATCGATAGTGTTGCCGATGGTGCTGCTCACCAACCTGCCGTTGAGCTCCTTAATATACTGGCTGCTCTATCGCACAAGAAAATATCACACTGCATAAAAGAAAGCGCTGACGCAAGTCAGCGTTTTTCTTTTATATGCAACAGCAATAAATATAACAAAGCGCGCAAATTGTATTTGCAAAGCGTCGTGTCAAATGCAACCACAAGCGCACGGAATGTAGTTCCGTCGCGGTTGCGTTGAGTGTTCGATTCGCGAAAAACTGCAAAAAAAAGAAGTCCTAAAGGACTTCTCTTGGCAGGGGAGACGCGACTCGAACACGCAACCGACGGTTTTGGAGACCGTTGCTCTACCATTGAGCCACTCCCCTATGCATTTAATGCTTTGTTATTATAGCAATTAGTTTTGTGTTAGTCAATGATTTGAGATTAATTCTACTTAATAATTGCTCAATAATTATTACTTTGTCTTGCAAACGGCAAGCGAATTGTGTACAATACAAGTATGAAAAAGAAAGTTGAAATCTACACAGACGGTGCATGTTCGGGCAATCCCGGCGTTGGCGGCTGGGGTGTCGTTATGCTCTACAAAGGTCACAAAAAAGAAGCAAGCGGCGCAGAGCAATCCACCACCAACAATCGCATGGAACTCACCGCTATAATACAGGGTTTGAAAATGCTCAAAGAGCCGTGCATCGTCACCGTATACAGCGACAGTGCGTATTCTGTCGAGCCTTTCCTCAAGGGTTGGATAAACGGTTGGATTATGAAAGGCTGGCGAACATCGAACAAGGACGAAGTGAAAAACGTCGATTTGTGGAAAGAATTGCTTTCGCTTATGCAAATTCACGAGGTATCATACGTAAAAGTTAAGGGACACGCAGACAACGAGCTGAACAACCGTTGTGACGCTCTTGCTCGCGGAGCTATTAAGGAATTGCAAAAAACGCTTCCTGCCCAACTCCCCCCCATTCCCGACGGAATTTAAGGCAAAAGCCGAAAATACGCATACAGAGGTTATCGCATATGAGAAAATACAACAAAAAACACTTGTTTTTCTTGATCCCCATTGGAATTTTGGAAATAGTGATGCTGATTTTGGAGTGTCTGCCCTACGGCGTTGAAATACACTTCGATGTACCCGCTTACATCGGCGCAACGGGTCATTATAGCGAATTTTATCCGTATTTCAGCGGTATACCCTACAATTATGCCAACTTCTACCCCATATATATCGGCATTTTGACGATTGCGGTGATAATTCTTTGGTTTATCAACCTATTCGTCGATAAAAGAGGAGTCGACATTGCGATATTCGTAATGACAATCCTAAAATTCATTTTCGGCGCAGTAGAACTGATATACTCGCAAACGGCAATCAACTGGGCGATGTTCGCGTTATCATTCGTTTTAGTGATATACTGTATCGCAAAAGCTGCTATCAACAAAGAATTTGTAAGGACAAAGAAGCGTCAGGCCACAAACAAGGAAACAGAAAACGAATAATTGGCACTTACGCACTAATTGGATTGTAAATTGAAACGCAAATTCGACAACTTATGCAACCTAAAATTTTGCGATATTAAATATGACTAAAAAAATAAAAACCTTAAATTTACAAAACAAAAAACCGCAATAAGCGGTTTTTTGATATTCTATTAAGGCGTTTTACGAAAAGCGTAATCAGTCAAAATAGTCGATTTGCATGGAATGGCGCACTTTTGCAAGAGTTTGAGCTGCCTTTGCTTGCGCATTTTGAGTGCCTTTTCTCAAAATCTCATACACGGCGTCGGTGTCTTTTGCAAGCTCCAATCTTCTGTCATAGATAGGTTTAAGCTCTGTTTGCAACACTTTGATAAGGAATTTCTTTATCTTCACGTCGCCCAAACCGCCTCTTCTGTAATGGTCTTTTAGCTCGTCGAGGTTTTTATAGTCGGGCAAAAACTCCGCAAAGTGATCGTCGGTGGCAAAAGCGTCGAGATATGCAAACACGGTGTTGCCCTCAACCTTGCCGGGATCTTCGATGCGAAGATGATCGGGATCGGTGAACATCGACATAACTTTTGTCTTTATCTCGTCGGGAGTGTCCGAAAGATAGATGCAGTTTCCCAAAGATTTGCTCATTTTTGCCTTTCCGTCAGTGCCGGGAAGTCTGCAACATTGCTTGTTTTGCGGCAACAATATTTCGGGTTCGACAAGCGTATCGCCGTAAATGGAATTGAATTTGCGCACGATTTCCTTGCATTGTTCGATCATCGGTTCTTGATCCTCGCCGGCGGGAACGGTGGTTGCCTCGAACGCCGTGATGTCTGCCGCTTGACTTATGGGATAAGTCAAAAAGCCCACGGGGATGCTCATTTCAAAGTCACGCATTTTGATTTCCGATTTAACTGTCGGATTGCGTTGCAATCTCGAAAGCGTGACGAGATTCATATAATAGAAAGACAATTCCGTAAGTTCCGGCACGGAAGATTGAATAAAAATCGAAGATTTTTCGGGATCTATTCCGCATGCGAGATAGTCAAGCGCAACTTCAATGATGTTGTTGCGCACCTTTTCGGGATGCTCGGCATTGTCCGTGAGTGCTTGCGCGTCGGCAATCATGATGTAGATTTCATCAAATTCACCGCTGTTTTGAAGTCTGACGCGCTCACGCAAAGAGCCGACGTAATGTCCGATATGCAATCTTCCCGTCGGTCTGTCCCCTGTCAAAATGATTTTTTTCATATTGCACCTAATAAGCTTTATATATTGTATATACTATATCACTATTATAGAAAAACTGTCAAACTACTTGCATACGCCTTTTCAAAAAAATAAACCGTCGCTTTTGGCAACGGTTTGTTTTTTATCAAACAAGGATTATTCAGCGGTTTCTTCAACTTTCTTTTTGCGAGTTGTCTTCTTTGCGGGAGCAGCCTCTTCTTCTGCTTCATCAGCAAGGTTGAGGTTGAGGTTCTTGAACAAATCGCCGAGAGTTGCGGAGGAGCTGCCGGAAACCCATTCTTTGGGTTCGTTGGAGGATTCCTTCTTTGCGCCGCGACGTTCGCGTTTGCTTTCGCCGTCTGCAACTTTTTGTTCGAACTTCTTGACTCTTGAAGATCTCTTTGCCGCTTTCTCTTCGTCGGTTGCTTCTTCTTGACCTTCGGTTGCTTGGGTTTCTTCGGGTGCGGGGAGCAATTCCTTGATAGAGAGAGTGATGCGGTTGTCGTCGAAACCGATGATCTTTGCTTCAACTTCTTGACCGACCGTCAACGCTTCGTTTGCGTCTTTGATCCAGTTGTGAGAGATTTGAGAAACGTGAACGAGTCCGTCTACGCCGTCGTCGATTGAAACGAATGCACCGTAGGGGAAGATTCTTTCGACCTTGCCTTTGATGACCGTGCCGACGGGGAACTTCTCTGCCGCAACTTCGTAAGGTTTCTTTTGGAGTTGTTTGTAACCGAGAGAGATTTTGCCGGTTTCTCTGTCCATCTTGAGAACCACGAAGTCATAGCTTTCGCCGATGGTGAGCACTGTGGACGGATCGGTGATCTTGTTCCAGGAAAGCTCGGAGATGTGAGCGAGGCAATCGAAACCGCGAACGTTTACGAATGCGCCGAATTGAGTGAATCTCTTAACTTTGCCGGTGACGATGTCGTGCACGTGGATGTTGTCCCAGAAAAGATCTTCTTTCTCCTTCTTCTCTCTTTCGAGGATGATACGTTGAGAAGCGAACAAATATCTCGACTTCTTTTGGGGTTTATCTTCGCTTTGAGCAGTTTCTTCGCCCTCAGCCTCTGTGTTTTCTTTTTCCTTCGGAGGCATAAGCGTCAAGCGAAGGGTTTTGCCTTTGTAATCTTCGAGGTTGCTGACGTAACCCATTCTGATTTGGCTTGCGGGAACGAAGATGGTGTATTGTCCGAGTCTTCCTCTCAAACCGCCCTTGACTACTTCCGTCATAGTCAAAGAGAATTCGCCTTGAGCAAGAGCTTTTTCCGCTTCTGCTTCTTCGAGACGAACGGTGTCAACATCCTTTTTGGACAAAGACACGTACTCTTTGTTGACAGCAAGAATAGTTGCTTGAATTTCATCGCCTTCTTTGAAGTCGGCAGGATTGTAGTTGCCGTCCAAAGATGCTTCACTCTTATCAATGAAACCGTCTTTCTTTCCGCCGATTGCGACGTAGATGCCGCTATCGCCAGCGCTGATGACTTTGCCTTTGATGCGTTTGCCGACTTTGTAGTTGGTGTAGCCGACGGATGTTGCAGATTTCAAAAGGTCTGCCATCGTGGTGGGTTCTTTTTCTTCGACCGGTTGCTCTTGAAGTGTTGCCTCGTTTTTCACTTCAGTTTCTACTGTTTCCACAGCGTTCTTTTGAGTTTCACTCATAAGTCTTGTTACCTCCTGTATCAACCACGGCGGAGTCGACGCTCCTGCGACAATCGATACACTTTGAATATCCTTGATAAATTTTGTTTGATTCAGAGCTTCGTTTGCGTCTTGTGCGAAAAACGTGTTCGGATTGACCTCTTTTGCAACTTCGTACAACCGCCTTGTGTTTGCGCTTGTGCGAGAGCCGAGCACCAATACCGCGTCCGACTTTTCTGCCAATGCGCGCGCTTCGTCCTGTTTCACTTTTGTAGTATAACAAATAGTATTGAAAATGCCAACTAAATTATGGTGTTTTTTTTCAAAATTCTTTGCATTTTCTTCAATTTTTTCAAATTTTTCGGGCAAAATAGTGGTTTGAAAAAGAATTGAGGTGTTTTTTTCACCTATGGGCAGCTCTTCGGTATCCGAAACCATTTTGCAATTTTTGCCGGCATACGACGCAACTCCTATCACCTCGTCGTGATTTTTGTCGCCGACGATAATGACGTCGTCCCCCGTTTTCGCTCTGTCCTCTGCTATTTTTTGGTTGCGCTTCACGACGGGACAAGTGGCGTCGAAAAGCACCACTCCTCTATCTCGCAACTCCTCTTCGAGCTGTTTGGTTATCCCGTGTGCGCGTATGAGCGCAACGTCGCCTTTTTTGAGATTGCAAGCGTCCTCGATTTTAATGCAAATCGCGCCTTTTCGATTGAGAAAATCCGTGACGTTCTCGTTGTGTACGAGTTCGCCCAAAGTGTAGATTTTTCCGTACTTTTCGGCAAGCGAAACCGCTTGGTTCACCGCACTTTTCACACCGTTGCAAAATCCTGCGTTTTTGGCAAGAATAACCTTCAATTTACACCTCGAAAAACAATGCCCGATTTTTGAGCATTATTCCTTATTTGTTCTTTTTTGTCGATTTTTTCTTCTTTCTCGTAAAGCTTTCGACGTACTCGTTGCAAAGGCGACGAGTTTCGTCCATTTTTTCTTTTATGACTTGCGTTGCGGCGTGGTTCTCGTCGATTGTACGCGCGCCGTAATATTCTTCAAGCGTAAACGGCTCGCCGACGTACAGCCAGTTTTTGCGGAAGGCTTTGGGGCTTTGATAATATATCATCGGCACGATGGGTACTTTCGATTTGATTGCGAATCTTGCCGTACCCGTCTTAAACTCCGCCATTTGTTGCGTACCCTCTTTATTCCTCGTACCCTCGGGGAAAATAAGCAGTTGTTTGCCGTCTTTAAGCACACGCAACACCTGCTTTACAGACTCGATATCGGCTTCTCCTCTGCGCACGGGAATCGCGCCCATCTTATGCAAAAACCAGCCTGCAACGGGATTTGTAAACAGCTCGTACTTTGCAAGCGCATGCGCTTCCTTTTTGAAAAGCACGAAGTATGGTATCATCGAATCCATTTTTGAATAATGGTTGCAAGTAAAAAGCGCACCCGTCACCTTTTTCGCATTTTCCGCCCCTATGACTTTGGTCGGCCACACGAGCATTTGTATCGGGCGCAAAATCACTCTCAAAAATCTGTAAAAAGCAAAACTTTTTTCGGGTTTATAATACGTTTTAATCCTTGCGAGCGTCTTTTTGTCCATTTCGCTCGACGGAATTATCGTTGACGGTTGTTTTTCGGTGTTCTGCACGGTTGAATCGGCTTTTTTAGTCTTGATGTGTACAACCTCTTTCACGTGTGCGACGACGTCGTCTATACTCATGGAAGTGGTGTCCACGTAGTCCGCGTCGTCTGCTTGTTTCAACGGCGCGACTTCGCGATGCGAATCGTTGTAATCGCGCTGAATTATATCTTGCAAAAGTTGGTCGAAATCGACGGTTTCGCCTTTTTCTTGCAGGTCTTTCATGCGACGCTCCGCACGCTCTTGCGGCGTTGCCGTAAGGAAAAACTTGCAGTTTGCGTTGGGCAAAACGAAAGTTCCTATATCTCTGCCGTCCAAAACGACGTCGTTTTTGCTTGCAAAATCACGCTGCAAATCCACCATTTTGTATCTCACGCAAGGCAATGCGGAGATATCGCTTGCGGCTTTGGACATATAATGTTCGCGAAGATACGGCGTTGCGTCTATGCCGTTGACAATGATACGTTGCGCGCCGGTTTCGTCGTACTTTATATCCATCGTCAAATCTTCGAGCATCTCTGCGACTTTCTCCTCGTCCTTGACGTCGATGCCCTTTTGCAGTGCAAGATATGCGGTTGCGCGGTACATTGCGCCCGTGTCGAGATAGATTATTCCGAGATCTTTCGCCACCGCTTTGGCAATTGTGCTTTTGCCCGCTCCCGCAGGCCCGTCTATTGCGATATTTATCATATTTCCTCCGATTTTTCAGAGTTTGAATTCTTTTGTAATTTAGGTTTCAAGCGGATAGAATCCGCAAATTTTCATATTTCGTTATCCTTGCGCACTTTTCAGAATATCTCTTGCCGCGCAAACGGCAGTCGCAAACGCAAGTTGCAAGTTGAATCCGCCCGTCAATGCGTCTACGTCAATCGTTTCGCCAACGAAATACAATCCCTCGACGTCTTTGCACTCGCAAGTGGGTTTCAAACCTTTCAAATCCACTCCGCCCGCCGTAACGATGGCTTCCGAGAAAGGAGCAAGCGACGACACGTCAAAGCGCAAATTTTTGATTGTTTCGACAAGTTTCGCTCTCTCTTGCTTTGTGATCTCGTTTACTTTTTTACTTTCCACAATATTGGCGCATTTTAGCACGTAAGCGTTGAGCCTTTCGGGCAAAAGAGCGCGTGTAACGTTCTTTATATCCTGATTTTTTCTTTCGTCAAAATCGCGCAAAATGCGTTTGTCCAACGTGTTTTCGTCAAGTGCGGGTTTGAGATCGAGGGACAATCTTACGTTCTGCTTTCTGTTTATATACGACGATATAGTCAACGCGATAGGTCCGGACAATCCCCTGTTTGTAAACAGCATTTCTCCGAACTCGCTCGCAATTTCCTTGCCGTTTTCGTCTATTGCGCAAAGATTGACGTTTTTTAGGGATATACCTTGCAGCGCGGAAACGTTTTGCTTTACGATAATCGGAACAAGTGCTTGCCGAGGTTCGACTATTTTCAATCCGAACGCTCTTGCAAAAGCATAGCCGTCCCCCGTAGATCCCGTAGACGGATAACTCATTCCGCCGGTTGCAACCACGACTTTGTCGCACTCTATGCACTCCCAAGGAGTTACGACCTTAAAACCATCGGCATTCTTTTTTATTTCTTTTACTTCCGTGCCGAGATAGGTTTTCACTTTGAGATTTGCAATCTCGATTTGAAGCGTTTTTATCACGTCGCTCGACTTTTGAGAGAACGGAAAAACTCTGTTTCCTCTCTCCACGACGAGTTTCAAACCCGAATCTTCGAAAAACGCCATAGTATCTTGCGGCGTAAAGCCGTACAGTGACGAGCGCAAAAACTTTTCGCCGTGTACGACGTTTGCAAACATATCGTCAAGTTCGCAATCGTTGGTGAGATTGCACCTACCTTTGCCGGTGATGTAAAGTTTTTTGCCGAATTTTTCGTTTTTTTCCACAAGCGCAACGTCGGCTCCTCCTCTTGCAAGGACAATGGAAGCCATCATACCGCTTGCGCCTGCTCCTATCACGCAAACTCTCATAGCTCGAACTTCGCCTCTTTGAGCTTGTTTAGCGTTTCGACGTCGTTTGCAAGCATTTGCACGGGCGTGACGGTTATATAGCCTTGGTCGAGTTGATAGCAATCGCCTCCCGCGACCTCGTCAACGTGCGGTATTCTGTGTCCGTCGACGCTGAAATAGGTCAATCCGTCCTCGCCGACCGTGCTCACGTATTTTTCCTCGTAAGGCTGATATGCCACGGGCGCGATTCTGACGCCTTTAATATCTTCCTTTTTCACGTAAGGAATGTTGAGATTTATCGTCACGTTTTCGGTTGCGAAAGACAGAAGTCTTTCGAGATTTTTTGAGGTAAATTCAGCCGCAAATTCGTAATCGGGCACGCCGTGAGTTCTGAGCGACACCGCAAGCGACGGAATACGCTGAAAAGTCCCCTCTTGCGCTGCGCCGAACGTACCCGAAAAAATGATGTCGCTGCCTGCGTTAAGGCAGGTGTTTATGCCCGACACGACGGCGTCGATTTTTTCGTCTTTAAAGAGGTATTTCACGCCGAAAAGCACGCAGTCGCCGGGTGAACCGCTCACTGCGTATGTGGGGATTCCGTCAATATCGCCTTTATTTTCGTAGGTTATTCCGCTGAAAAAGCTCACGGAATGGCCGGAGCCCGACCTTTCGGACATGGGCGCGACGATGCGGACGTCATGCTTTTTTGCAAGAGCCTTTGCAAGAGCCTTAATTCCGGGCGCAAAATAGCCGTCGTCGTTTGAAATGAGAATTTTCATAGTTTCACCGATGCTTTACTTTTGTGTGTTCACTCTGTCGCAAAGAGATTGCAAATATGCGATTTCCATATCGTTGAGCGGACGGTACGTACCGCGCGCAAGTCCTCCGAGACGAAGCTCACCTATTGCGACGCGTTTTAAGAAAACGACTTTTTTCTCTACCGCCTCGAACATGCGACGGATTTCTCTGTTTTTGCCCTCGAAAATGATGACTTCAAGGCGCGTAAACACTCCGTTCATGTCATCCGAGCACTCGATTGCTTCTTTTGCGAGGGCATCCTTTGGATCTATCACCGCTTTTTTTGCGTCCTTAACCTTCTCGATGCCTGTCACTTTGACCTTGCTTCTTCCGTACTTCACGCCGTCTACGGTTACGCCCTTGCGGAGTGCCGCAAGATCGCTTTCGTCGATTGTGCCTTCGATTTTGACGATATAAGTTTTGGGAATCTCGCTCGACGGGTGCGTAAGTCTATAGGTCAAATTGCCGTCGTTTGTCAAAAGCAACAGCCCCTCGCTGTCATAATCTAGTCTTCCGACGGGATACAAACGCTTGTTTTTGTAATCGTCACCGATAAAATCGGTGATAATCTTGCGCGGTTTTGCGTGTACGACGGGTTCTTCCACAATTCCTTTTGCGGCAAGTTTTTCCGTGCGATTCTTGATTTCTTCAAGCTCTTTTTCGCTCTTTTTTCTTCCGCTCTTGTTGTCGTTGTCCTCGTTGAGCGTGGTTACGCAATTTTTGGGTTTGTAAAACAACAGATAGTCGTAGTGCGTCACTCTGACCACTTTTTTGCCGTCTACAAAGATAACGTCTTTGTCCTCGTCGATGTCCGTGCCGACTTCTCTTACGACCTTTTTATTCACGCTGACTCTGCCTTGTTTGACAAGCTCGTCCGCTTTTCGTCTGGAACACACGCCGCATTCCGCAAGATATTTGTTGATTCTCATAAAACCTCTCGCGCCCGCCCTTTGTGCAAGCGCATGTAAACTACACATAATATACAAAAAAAAATTAAATTAAGCAAGCGTAATGAACCAAACAAATAAAGTCAAACGAAAAAATGGCGAAAATCGAAAAGCAAGAGCATCGAAAAATCGAAAACGCTTGCTATAAAACTCATTCGGATTTAACAAAAATAGTTGCATTGCAATCATACGCTTTCGACAACCAGTCTTTCGCTGCCGTCGCGCTTTATCGGATATTTTATATCTCTCCAATTCCTCGTAACGTTTTGAGAAATTTTAAATTTTACGACATCGTTTCCGTTTGTCAACATAGCTTTGTCAAGCGGTATCATTTCATAGTTGTCAAAGCCGAAATTTAGCATTCTAACCGTGTCGTTCCACATATCGCCGTGATTGAGCACAACGGTGATAAGCTGCATATCGCCTCTTTTTGCTCCGCCGACAAGACAACGGCCGCTCTTTTTGGTATATCCCGTTTTAACCCCGTTCGCTCCGTCGAAAAGTTTGAGCAATTTGTTCTTGTTTGCGATATATCTGTCCTCACCGCTGACGGTGATTTTCCTTTGTTTCGTATTTGCAATCCGCAAAAACACGTCGTTTTCGTACGCTTTTGCGCAAACAAGTGCCAAATCGTATGCCGTCGTATAATGATTATCGTCGTGCAATCCGTGCGGATTTACGAAATGCGAGTTTCGAGCTCCTATTTCCTTAGCTCTTTCGTTCATAATATTGGCAAACGCCTCGACGCTTCCTGCAACCTCGATTGCAAGCGTAACCGCCGCGTCGTTGCCGCTTCGCAGCATCAAACCGTAAAGTAAATCTTCAACGGTGATCTCGTCCCCCTCTTTCAAATATATCGACGAGCCTTCCACGCCCTCCGCATATTTTTGAACGATAACCTTTTTGTCAAGTGGCAATCTCTCTATTGCAATCAGCGCAGTCAAAATTTTCGTCGTACTGGCAGGGTAACGCAAAACGTCCTTTCCGTCCTCGAAAAGAACCCTTTTTGACGATTGCTCTATACAAACGGCACCGCTCGTTCCGCTTTTTACTTCGCGAACGCAAAACTCGTCATTTTGTACGTTTTGAGCCGAGTTTTGCGTGTAAGAATTATCGTTTTCAATGTTTTTTATAATACTTTTTATCGGATATACGATGTTACCAACCGAAAACGATGAAATTATAGCAATTGTCAGACATACGATCGCAATCGCCGCAACAACGGTTTTCTTACCGAAATCGTCCATACCTCACCTCAATCTTTCTTCATTACGTTTGCGACACTTTTTATAAGTTCCAGCCATTTGTTCTCTTCACTGTCCACTCTTACGAATTTCTTTTGCGCTCCGCACACCAAAAATCCTACCGGGGTTACGCTCACGCCGCCACCGCTCACGCCCGTCGGAGATTTGACGTTTTTCGTATCTTCATAGTCAGCACCGCCGGCAACGAACCCGACGCTAATTTTGCTCACCGGCAACACGATCGTACCGTCGCCGTTGACAATGGGTTTGCCGACAATCTCGCTGCACTCCGCGGACTTTTTCAAACTCTCTATCGTTTGTTTCAACACTTCATCAAAACTTTGCACTTATTCACCCTTTGCCGTCGCAATCGCTTTTACGATTTGCAAGGCATTTATTTTTATATTTATTCCGCACTCTGCGTCAAACCTATCTCTGCTCGCGTCTTGCACGATGGTTTTCGAGATCATCGGCAACATTTTTATGACGGCACACAAGATTGCACCGTCTTTTGCATCGTACGCGCCCACATATGCGATTAAGCCTTTTATATCGACAATCTTGTTTTCAATCAAGAATTTAACGAGGTTGCGTATTGCGTTTGAGCTTATCCCTCTTTGACGTTGTACGATTTTGCCGTTGATTTCCACCCGTATTCCGTTTGAAATCACAACTTTCACTCGCATCAGCGACGCACCAAGAAACTTCACCTGCGCTTTCAAAATCTCGTTTGACAGCGCAAAATGTGCCGTCGCGACGAATCTGATCGGCAACAACAGCATAATCGCAATAATTTCGACGCATATCGCACAGTACGCAATTGCCATATCACTATTTTGCGTAACGTGACGTTTTTTATGAAAAAAACATAAAAAAGAACGGATAAACCGTTCAATTTTTGCAGATGAATATAATATGACGATAATAATACGTCAGTCGAACACTTCAAATTGCTCGCCTTCGAGAAATTCGGGGATTTCCTCTTCTTCCTCGTCGACGTCGGCGGCTGCCGCCATACCGGCAAGCGTTTCGTTGTCCACGTCGTCCTCGTCCAAAATGGTGCGATTGTGAAAAAGCGTTTCTTGCGATGGCGCGTTTATAAGCATAAGTTTTTCAAGCACTTCGTCGTAGTCGGGCAACTCGTCGATGCCGCTTATTTGAAATTTCTTCAAAAACTCGTCCGTAGTGCCGTAAAGAAGAGGTCTGCCGACGGTTTCTTTCCTTCCCACAGCCTCGATAAGCCCTGCTTTCAAAAGACCGGTAAGCGCGTATTCGGAGTTCTTGTTGCTTCTCATTTCGTCGATTTCAAGACGCGTGATAGGTTGCTTGTAAGCAATTGTCGCAAGCACTTCGAGAAGAGTTTTTGTAAGCTCTTTCTCGCGCAATGGAGTCAACACGTCCGCAACCGTATCGCCGTACTTGGGATTTGAGGAAAATTGCACTTTTCCGTTGAATTCCAAAAGCACGATACCGCAATTTTCGCTGTATCTTTTTTGAAGAGATTTAATGATAGAATTGAGTTTTTGCGTGGTGAGTTCAGGCACTTTTTCGCAAATATCGCTTTTCAAAATAGCTGATCCGCTTGCAAAAATAATAGCCTCGACAACGTTTTCAATATTTTCCATCGTCACCCTCCTCAAAGTCAATCGGCACGTCCTCCGTACCCTCGATCGCGTATATGGTTATTTCTCCGAATACTTCCTCTTGTTCGGCGCGAAGTCTGCCGTATTTCAAAAGTTCGAGCACGGCAAGGAACGTCGTTACGATGTCGCCCTTGTCGTAATCGGGTTCAAACAAATCGGTAAACTTCATCTGTTTGCGCACGCTTATCATTAAGCGAATGTTTTCCATTTGCTCGTGCACGGAAAATCTGTCCTTAACAACCTTTTTGGGTATGACTTCCTGTTCGTGAATAGCGGCGTTTGCAAGCACTCTGGCAAATGCGTCCACAAGTTTCGGAAGAGAAAAATTGACGAGCGCAACTCGATAGTCCTTGTCCGTAAACACGGGTGCGCGATAGAAACGGTTGATAGTTTCGATTTCACGCAATTTGTCGCTCTGCTCGACAAGCAAGGCGTATTCCTTGATCTTGTTGATGAGCAATTGACGCTCGTATTCGGGATCGTCCTCGGTAATTTCCTCGTCCTCTTTTGGAAGCGTGCGGATGGATTTTAAGTACACAAGCTCTGCCGCCATGGTGATAAACTCGCCCGCATAGTCGAAGTCAAGCTCTTCTTTTGGCGTGTTGCGTATAATCTCGACGTACTGGCTTGTAACCTCGGATATAAATATATCCTCGATTGCGATTTTCGCGCTTTTTATGAGTTCGTAAAGCAAAGGGATCGGGCCGTCGAAGTCGCTCAAATGATAGACGATCTCGGGTTTTGCAACGACAAAATCGCCCTCGATTGCTTCGGGCTCTACGATTTCCGCATTTTGCGAGGTTTGTGCGGTTTCGCTTTGCTCTCTTTGGGTTTCTTCCGCATGTTGCGAAGTATTCTCACCCTCTTGCAAAGCCTTTCCTTCCTCTGTTTGCAAATCTTCCTCTTGCATTTCTACCTTCATAAAAATAAATAGCGTATAAATATTAACACGCGCACGCAAAAAAGTCAAAACAAATCGAAAATATGCTATTTCAAGCGCAAAAAACCGCCCTTTCGAGCGGTTTTTTGCAATTTTCAACGGCGTAGAGGAAATTTTAAACTTCAAAAATTTTATTTTTCTTGCGCAATTATATCTTCGTATCGGCAATGCCGACGCTTTTTTCTATAAAAAGATAGAGATTTATTTGACGGTTGCCCAGTTCTTTGCGATTTCGCCGAGTGCGTCAAAGAAGCTCATTCTTTCCGCGTCCTCGCTTGCGATTATTCCGACTTTGTCAACGACAACGCTGTCTTTGAGAAGGTATGCTTCCCCGACTTTATCTCCCATTTTTATCGGAGCTTTCACGCTTGATGGCAAATCGTACTTGATTTCGTATTTAGCATTGTCGTCACGAGCTACGAATCTTGCAATATTTCTGTCAACCGTGAGCGCAATATCCGATTGTTTACCGCCCGACACCGAAAGCCTGATATCGAGATTTTCTCCTGCTTTAAGCATAATTTCGTTTGAGAAATTTGCAAAAGCATAATCGAACATCGCACTTACCGCAGCATTTCTGATTTTCGAGCTTTCCGCGCCGATAACAACCGCTATCACGCGCATATCCGCTTTTTTTGCAGTTGCGCAAAGGCAGAATTTCGCTTCGCTCGTAAATCCCGTTTTTCCACCGTCGCAACCTTGGTAGAATCGCACGAGTTTATTCGTGTTGGTGATCGTCGTCGCTCTGCCGTCGGGATGTTTGTAGTCTTCAAGCCAAACTTTTGCGTATTCAAAGAATTTGTCGTGCTTTATTAGCTGTGAAAACATAATCGACACGTCTTTTGCGCTCGAAAAGCTCTCTGCGGCAGGAAGCCCCGTGCAATTTTTGAAAGAAGTGTCGTTCATTCCAAGCTCTTTTGCGCGAGCGTTCATTCTTGCCACAAAGTTTTCCACGCTTCCGCAGACGTGCTCGGCAAGCGCAACGCAAGAATCGTTTGCGGACGCAACTATGACGGTTTTCAAAAGATCGCACGCCTTATGCTTCGAACCTGCGTCCAAAAACACTTGCGAGCCGCCCATACTTGCTGCGTTTTGACTTACTTCCACTTCGTCGTCAAGGGAAATATCCCCTCTCTCCGCCGCTTCGAGAGTGAGCAAAGACGTCATGATTTTCACCATGCTTGCAATGGGCAAACGCTCGTTTTCTTTGCGAGAGTAAAGCACCGTACCTGTTGCGTAGTCCACTAGATATGCGGATTTTCCAACGGTTTTGAAATCCGTTGCCGCTTCGCATACGGACGAGTTTACGACAAAAACAGTTGCAAGTACAAATGCGAAAATAAGTGCGCACACAACCAGCGCAACGCCGATTTTTGAAAAAGTCGACGCATTGAAAACATATTTATTGAAGGTTTTATTGTCCATTTTTCACCTCACGCTTTTTTGTTAGCGTGCCGAAAAATTCCAAAAGTATGCAATTATTCAAGCAATAAAAACAATATTCTAACCGTTTGTTTCAATAAAGGGACACGACGATAACCTTGAATACCGCGCCGATAATTAAAAAAAACACAAATGCAATCGCAACGTTTGCGCCAAACACTTTCACAGTTTGCACAAACGACGGTTTTAATCCCGTCTTGCAGCATGCGCAATCGGGTGCTGCGGCTATAACGGCGCACAATACGAAGCAGCAAAACGTACAAAGGAAAAACGGCAAATAAATCAAAAGTAAGTTTACAAGCCCCGTCGTTTCGTATCTTGCTATGAGCGCAACCGAATACTCTCCCGTGACAAACCCCAAAGCAAAAAACGGAATCACAATCAAAAATATCGTCTTGGCGTTTATTCCCGAAAGCAAAAACACGACGTAACACCCCAAAAGCGCAAGCAAGCTTACAAAAAATACCTTTGCAGACGAAAACTCCATATCGGCTCTCGCGACTCTTTCAAATCCGTCATCGCCCACCGCTCCGAACGCTGAAATCACACCTACGGTTATGCCAAGCGCAAAAATAATAGTGGCGCATATAATCACTTTTTTGTTGTCGGACACAAACGATTTTATAGCGGATAATACGCTCTTCACGCGCAAAGAACCTTGCATACAATAAGGTTATGAATTAGTGCAACGAATATGACAAAAAAAGAGAAAATTTGTTAACATACCTTGCTATTTGCCAAATAAACCGTCAAGGAAAATGCTAGTATGCGCTTGTGAAAGAAAACGAAATCAAAACCAAAGAGTATCTGCTGAAACTGGGATTTCAGCCAAATCTGAAAGGTTATAGACTGCTTGCAAAACTCATATGCTACGCGCTCGACGGCAGGGACATACTTCCCTTGAAATACAAAGGATACGTCAATTTGTCATCGGATTTTTCGGTTGACAAAGCAAGTGTTGAAAAGGACATACAAAATGCGATTTCGTCCGCTTTTTTGCGCGGAAATATCGACGTTTTATACACGGAATTCGGCGAAACACTTGACGAAAATAAGGGCAAACCAACCAACAAGCAATTTGTTTTGACCGCTCTCGAACGAATAAAATAACGTGATTTAAAAAAAAACACACGGTCAAAACAATATCAACAAAATTCAATTCGATTGTTTAGAATATCAATTTTATCTTGATTATCGTCTGAAAACACCGACGGGCGGACAAGTGTCCGCCCTATATTTATACGCTGCGTCAAGCGCAACGAGTAATTGCTTAAATTGCATTTCGATTTATGCCGCGACTCGTATTTCGTCTCGAATATCGTCAAGCAACGAACACGATGTGCTTTGTGCCTTGTCAAACATAAATCTCGAATGGACGGCATATCCGCGCGTCGGATCTTGGACGAAAACGTGCGTGATAGCACCGATAAGCACACCGTCCTGAACAATCGGACTTCCGCTCATGCCTTGCACTATACCGCCCGTCTTTTCTATCAATTCTTTGTCGCTGACTTTGACCACCATACCTTTTTCTGCCGGTTCGCTTTGCGACACGACTTTGACGATTTCCACGTCGTAAAACTTCGGCGCGGCGCCCTCAATCGTCGTCAAAACTTGCGCTTTGCCTATTCTTGCCTCGCCTTTTGCGGCAATTCTGTACAAATCGCCCTCAAAATCCCCTTCGTATTTGCCGTAAATGCCAATCTGCGTGTTGTCGCAAATCTCTCCGACAGTCTTTGACAATCTGTTTACGTCCGCAACCAGTCCTCCGGCTTTTCCTCTCTCACCTTTGACGACACCGTTTACGGATGCATTGAAAATGTTTCCTTCTTTCAAATCGTCAACTTTGACGATTCCGTCGCTTATTTGATGTCCGAGTGCGGCAAAATTGCCATCTTTTGTAACGAAAGTCAACGTCCCGACGCCTCCAACGTCCTCTTTGAGCGCAAGACCGAGCTTATACTGTCCGTCGATTTTATCCTTTGCGCACGAAACGTTTTCGAAAACACGCCGATTATTGTGTAAAAACTCAATTTTGACGTTTGACGATTTCAATTCCGAAAGCAAGGTTTTGAGCATATATATTGATTTGACGTTTTTACCGTCTACACTCAAAAGCACGTCGCCGTTTGAAATGATTGATTTTTTCAAAGGCGAAACTACGCCGTTTTGCGTTTGCACACTCCCTTTGTCAACCACGATTAAACCTTCGCTTTTTATGCTTATGCCGATAGGATTGCCGCCTATCCGCACGTAATCGTTCTCTTGATGTGTGCATAAATTTATTTTGTCAAACGGTGAATTTTCAAGAATTTCAACGCTGTTTTTATCAAAAGTATTTTTAATTTCAATGTTTTTTAGAACACTTATATTGCTTATAAGCGCAAAAACACCGCAAAAGAGTATTGTTGCCACAATAACGGCAAGCACCCTTCTTTGCGTTTTCGAATAGTTTTCCTTATCATTTGTCTGCATACGCTTATCTTGCGCAAACGGTAAATTTTATCCCTTGTAAATTTATGTAAAAGAAAAAGCGAACGCAAATGCGCTCGCACTTTTCAAAAATCGCATCGCTTGCAACTTGACGCAAGCCTAATAAATCAGTTGTTCTTCTCTGCTTCCAATATATTGCGCGCCATATATACGCCCATAACCGAAGCCATCATAAGACCTCTCGTCCAGCCGCTGCTGTCGCCAAGGCAATGCAAACCGTGTATCGACGTGTTAAGATGATCGTCCATCTTGATTTTGTTGCTGTAAAATTTGAGTTCGGGGCTGTAAAGCAAAGTTTCGTATCCTGCAAAGCCCGGCACAACCTTGTCAACCGCTTGAATGAAGTTGATGATGTTGAGCATTGCTCTGTACGGCATACCTGCGGTGATGTCGCCCGCAACCGCGTCTTTAAGCGTGGGACGGACGTTCGAGAAGCCTAGTTCTCTTTGCCAAGTACGCTTTCCGCTCAAAATATCGCCGTAGCGTTGCACCATGATTTTGCCTGCGCCGAGCATGTTGGTAAGCTCGCCCACGCGTTGAGCGTATGCGATAGGCTCTTTAAACGGCTCCGTGAAGGAATGTGAGCAAAGGATTGCAAGGTTTGTGTTGTCGCTCTTCTTTTCTTTGTAGCTGTGTCCGTTGACGACTGCAAGATCGTTGTCGTAGTTCTCTTGCGACACGAATCCGCCGGGGTTTTGGCAGAAAATACGCACTTTGTTCTTGAAAGGTTCGGGATATCCGATGAGTTTGGACTCGTAAAGCACGTCGTTGACTTCTTCCATAATCTCGTTGCGAACCTCCACTCTCACGCCGATGTCGACAACGCCGGGTGCGTGCGCGATATTGTGTTCCGCGCACATCTTTTCAAGCCAATCCGCACCGCGTCTGCCCGTTGCGATGATGGTTTTGTCAGCATAAATTTCTTCTTTGTTGCCGCCCTTGCTGTCTTCGATATAAACACCCTTGCAAACGTCGCCGTCAAGAATGATGTTGTCGCATTGTCTGCCGAATATAAGGTCGACGCCGTTGTCGCGCAAATAATTTTCGATTGCCAAATACAAGTCGTGCGCTTTTTCCGTGCCGAGATGGCGTATGGGGCAATCCACGAGCTTCAAGCCTGCCTGAATCGCTTTTTTGCGGATTTCTTTGACTTTTTGCTCGTTTCCGAGCCCTTCGATATGCTCGTCCGCACCGAATTCGAGATAAATTTTGTCGGTGTAATCGATAAGTTCCTGCGCCTTATCCGCTCCGATGAGTTGCGGAAGCTCGCCGCCTACCTCGTATGAAAGAGAAAGTTTGCCGTCCGAAAACGCGCCTGCGCCCGAAAAACCGGTCGTAATATGGCAATAAGGTTTGCAGTTGCGGCACTCACCGCCGAAAGTTTTAGGGCATACGCGCTTTTCAACGGGTTGTCCCTTCTCGATGATGCACATTTTTTTGTTGCTGTCGTTGCGCAAAAGTTCGATTGCCGTAAATATACCCGCAGGACCTGCGCCGACGATGCAAATGTCGTATTTTCTCATTTCTACCTCGAAATATGTGATAATTTTGACGAATGTATAAAATAATTTATTATTTTACGCATCGATATTTCCGTCGCGAGAAGTTTTGTACCCCCGCGACCTGTTGGATTATAAAACCAAATACGCAATCTGTCAACACATTCAAATCGTTTTGCAAAAATGTTTTTTGCGCTTTGTCGATTATTGTCAATTTTTGCAAGCCTACGCCATAAAATATACAGCTCGGAGGACTTAAATGGCTTTGGAAAACTTGCTGACTCTTTTGAAAAATCTCATCATATTTTCTTCCTATATGACGGAAAAGAGTTCTTTTCCGAAGCCGTTGTCCAAAGAAAAGGAGCAAGAATACCTCGTTTTGAGCGCAAAAGGCGACAAAGACGCAAAAGAAATCCTTGTCAAGCACAATCTTCGTCTTGTGGCGCACATCGCAAAAAAATACGCCAACTACGGCGACAACGACGAACTTATATCAATCGGTTCTATCGGGCTTATAAAAGCCGTTGAGAGCTTCAAAAGCGACAAAGGCACTTCGCTTGCGACCTACGCTTCGCGTTGTATCGAAAATGAAATTCTGATGACGATGCGCACCACAAAAAAGCACCGCTCCAACGTGTCGCTCAACGAGCCGATAGGCGTTGATAAGGACGGAAACGAACTGGTTATCATGGATATGCTCGAATCCGACCAGAACGTCATCGAGGACGTTGAAAACTCGATAATGATGGAAAAGCTGACCGCAATCACGAAATCCGTGCTCGACAAACGCGAATACGAAATCATAAAAATGCGATACGGGCTTGAAAACACCGGCGCGCTGACGCAACGCGAAGTCGCAAAAAAATTTAACATTTCACGCTCCTATGTGTCCAGAATCGAGAAAAAAGCACTCGAAAAAATCAAAAAGTCGGTAAACAAGGAAGATTTGACCTAAACGAACAATCAAGTTCGATTGAAAAAATCTCCATTTGCAGACAAGCATAAACGTCAATATCCGCAAAATTAAAACGCCCTGAAAAGAGCGTTTTTCTTTTGTGCTTCGAATTTTTGTCTATCGTAAAAATTTATACTCCTACGACAAGCGCGGATGAGCCGAGTGGTCAGTTCTCTTTCTTTGTCATCTCTTCTTTAAGCTTTACAAGGCTTTCGATTTCGTCGAGCAAAGTGTTGATGTCCTTAAATTGACGGTGTACGGAAGCATAGCGGACGTATGCGACTTCGTCTATGCCCTTCAATCCTTCCATAACCATATCGCCGAGAGCAGTCGAAGAAATCTCTTGATCGAGCGAATTGAGAACTTTGCGTTGGATGTCTCCCACGAGTCTGTCTATCGAGGACATTGAAATGGGACGTTTTTCACATGCCTTCATGATTCCGATTTTGATTTTGTTCAAATCAAACGCTTGACGAGAGCCGTCTTTTTTGATGACCATGACGGGAGTGGACTCAACGGTTTCATAAGTCGTAAAACGCTTTCCGCACACCACACATTCTCTGCGACGACGGATGGAAGTGCCGTCCTCGTTTTGGCGTGAATCCACAACCTTGCTGTCCATACTACCGCAATATATACATTTCATCTGTCAATCTACCTCGACTATTAATGCGAATATTATACAACGTATTATGAAAAAAGTAAACATTAATTTTTCAAAAAATACCATATTTAGTGGCTTTGCGCGCCGTTTGCACACAATTCGCCGTCGAAAATGCGATTTTTATGCAAGATATTGTCGAAATCGTCGCATTTTAAGGAATAAACGTATATGCGACGAATATGATTTAGTATGAACCAACGCCAGTACTCATTTGCGGAACTAACAAGAAAAAGCGTCATAAACGTCGCAGACGGCAAAGAACTCGGCAAAGCCTGCGATTTGATTTTTTCAAGCTGCGGAAACGTGTGCGGAATCGTCGTGCCCGGCAAAAAAAGCATAATTAAAAGTATCACTAGTGCGGATACGATTTATATTCCGTGGAATCGCATTATGAAAATCGGCGCGGACGCCGTCCTTGTGGAGCTTGTCGGCAATTACGCTTCGACTATGAGCGACGCGGATACGCAAAATCAAGAACAAAATAAGGATATTTCATATTGAAAAAACACGGAATTAACCGTTTTTTTTCAATATCGTTTCGCCGTTTTTACATCTGTTTATCCGATATTTTGCCGACTGCTTTTTATGCGCACACTACATTTGTAAAAACTATAAACTTAATTATAAACATATTATAAACAACTCAACTTATGCAACGGCTCAATTCATACACGCTCTGATACGTTTTATCGCGGACTTTTCAAGACGCGATACCTGCGCTTGCGATATCCCCACAAGTTTGCTTATCTCGATTTGCGTTTTCCCGTCGAAATAGCGCAGTCGCACGACTTGCATTTCTCTTTCCGGGACGTCTTTCAAAGCCTCGTACAGAGCGATTTTTTCCGTCCAATTTTCGCTCGTTTCCTTTTTGTCGGCAAGTTGGTCGATAAGCTCCTGCCCTTCCTCCGAATCGTTGTACACGGGCTCGTAAAAGGATACCGGCTCGCTCACCGCATCCAGAGCGCACGCAACCTCCGATAGCGGGACTCCGATTTCCTCTGCAATCTCGACCATAGTCGGATCGTTTGCGTTGAAACGCGATAATTCCTCGCGCGCCTTCAAAGCTTTGTAGGCGGTGTCGCGCATGCTCCGTGACACCTTCACCGTCGTTCGATCGCGGATTGCCCTGCGCATCTCGCCGATTATCATAGGCACTGCATAGGTTGAGAAACGCACGTCGAGATTGACGTCAAAGTTTTCAAGGGACTTCAAAAGCCCCACCATACCGACCTGAAACAAATCGTCCGCACTCTCTGCCGATTTCGAAAACCTGCCGACGCAAGACAGTACGAGTCGCATATTCGCACGCAAAAACAAGTCGCGCGCATCCTTATCTCCGTTTTTGATTTTGAGCAGCAATTCGTCACATTCTTTTGCGCTTATCTTGGGGAGCGTCGAAGTGTCGATACCGCAGATTTGAACTTTGCCCATACAAGCCTCCTTTTAGAAGTATGTAGCTTGCAAGCAAAGCACAAAAACAATTTTGCAGGTTTAGATATGCGATTTTGCCACTTTCGAGCGTTATATACGCTCAGTGTTCGTGTAAAACCGAACATATTTAACCAAGTTTTAGCATATCTTTTTTCAAATTGTCCACAATCTTTTTTTCAAGTCGCGAGATATAAGATTGCGATATACCCATCATGTCGGCAATTTCTTTTTGCGTCATTTCGTCCTTGCCGTAAAGTCCGAAACGAAGTTCGAGGATTTGCCTCTCTCTCTGCGGAAGCTTGTCAAACGTGTCTTTTAGTATTTGCTTTTCGTCGCTTGCTTCAACCTTGTTGTACACGGCGTCGGCATCCGTGCCTATGATGTCGCAAAGAAGAAGCATATTCCCTTCCCAATCCACGTTCAACGGTTCGTCAAGCGACACTTCCGCACGCTGCTTTCCCGTCTTTCGCAAATGCATCAGGATTTCGTTTTCTATGCACCTCGACGCAAAAGTGGCAAGTTTTATGTTCTTGTCGGGATTGTAGCTCCCCACCGCTTTGATAAGCCCTATCGTGCCGATAGACACGAGATCGTCCATATCGACGCCGGTGTTGTCAAATCTCTTTGCGATGTACACCACAAGGCGCAAATTGTGCTCGATAAGAGATAATCTCGCCTCTTCGTCGCCTGCAAGAAACTTTCTTACCGTTTCCGCTTCTTCGTCGGGCGTGAGCGGCGACGGCAGCGAATTGCCTTGCGATATGTAGTTGACAAAAGATTTTTCTTTTAGTCCCAGCTTTTCAAGAAGCCTTTGAAACAACGCTTTGATTTTGCCTTTCATATATTTTCTCCGTATTTCTCGTTTTTATTACAATCAAATTGCCATATCTGGCAAAGCGGCGACGATACTTGGACGATTTTTTTGTTATCGACAATGGCGCAAATGCAAATTCAACTGTTTAGAACATCGAATTTTGCAGTATCACATCATAATCTCCGAACACCGAGTCGCTCATCGCGCCAAGTGCGTTTTTAGGCACGTTGCCCACTTTTACGCTGTCGAATTTTACAACCGGCATACACTTTTCCCCTGCAACCGTCATTACCGTGGCAAAGCCCTCTATTTGAGTTTTACCGATTTTTTGACACGCGGATTTTGAAAGAATCATAACGGGCAAACCGCTCGCGTCGTCGGTAAGCAGATTTCCGCTGTCGCATAGTCCTTTTAGCAAGACGCTTTCACCGTCAAGAGTTATAGTGACGCCTACAACGGCTTTTCCGCTCGAACTCTTCTTTTTGGCAATAAGGAGCGCGCAAACGATAACCGAAGTACACGCAAGAGCCACTATTCCGAGCGTCGCATAGGATTTTATATCTATTCCGAGTGCAAAGGACAATCCGTAGACGATACCGCCCGTAAAATACGTAACAAGGCAAAAGCAACAAAGCGTTTTCAAATAATCGACAATCTTGACTTTCACGTTTTCCCCAACGAATTTTGCAAGGATAAGACAAAGGATGGGCGCAAGCAAAATTTTAATTAAAATTTGCGCGAATTTCGGGACAACTGCGTAAGCGGTTGCAACGATTGCGCCCAAAATCGAACAGCACGCAAGACGCAACTTGCCTATTCTCTTTCGCCGTATCACAAGCGTCGAGAGAGATATAAACAAATCGACGGCAAGATTGTTGAATATGACAAGTTCCACGTACACGCTCACAAGAAACACTATATTTCAAACCCGATGAAAAATCTTTCCTTTTTTGTCGTAAACACATAGAAAAATCCTCATGATTTTCACGAGGATTTTTTATATGTTGACTATATAAATTCAAATTTTAACGGATTAGAATACCGATTTTGCAAATTTCGAATTAGTCGCGATCTCTCTTCAATCTGCGAAGGAATGCAGGCACTTGTTTTTTGGTGACGTCGATTCTTGAAGATTGAATTTCGCTCTCTTGCATAACGGGTTGAGGTGCGGGAGCGGGTTGAACAACCGGTTGCACGACGGGTTGTACCGGTTCGGGAGTTGCGACGGGTCTTTGCATTTGACCGAACACGGGTCTATTGGCAAAGATGTCTTGATTGAACACGGGTTGTTCTTGTTGAGCGGGTTGTTCTTCTTCCTTCTCTTCCTCGGTTGCCGCCGCTTGAGAAAGCGCAGTTGCGAAAGATTTTTGAGGTTGAGGTGCGCTGCTTCTTGCAGGAGCAAGGTTTCTATCCACAAATCCCGTTGCGATGATGGTGATTTCGATGTCCTTTTTGTCGGGAACGAACGCCGTACCGAGAATGATGTTTGCGCTGGGATCGACAACTTGTTTGACGATGTCGCAAGCCTCGGTGACTTCGCCAAGGAGCATGTCGTCGCCGCCGGTGATGTTGACGATGATGCCGGTTGCGCCCTCGATGTCCGTTTCAAGAAGAGGACTGAACACTGCGCCGCGCACTGCCTCGATGACTCTCTTTTCGCCCTTGCCGTAGCCGATACCCATGTGAGCAAGACCTTTGTTGGAAAGGATTGTACGCACGTCGGCAAAGTCGAGGTTGATAAGTTCGGGATTTGCAATGACGTCGCTCACGCCTTGAACGCCTTGACGCAACACGTCGTCGGCGATTTCGAACGCGCGCTTGAAGGAAATGTTTTTGTCAAGCACTTCGATTAGTTTTTGGTTTGGGATAACAAGGAGCGTATCCACGAAGTTTTTGAGGTTTTTGATACCCTCTTCTGCATTCTTCATACGTTGCGCACCCTCGAAGTTGAACGGCTTTGTAACAACGGCAACGGTGAGAATATTCATGGATTTTGCAATCTCTGCAATCACGGGAGCGGCACCTGTACCCGTGCCACCGCCCATACCTGCGGTGATAAACAAAAGGTCTATGTCTTTGAGTGCGGCTTTGATGCGTTCACGAGATTCTTCGGCGGCTTTTCTGCCGATTTCGGGGTCGGAGCCTGCGCCCAAACCACCCGTCATATTTGCGCCGAGTTGAATTTTGCAATGCGGAGGAACAAGCGACATGTTGAGTGCTTGCATATCCGTGTTCATAACCACGAAACTTGCGCTCTTGATGCCTGCTCTAATCATGTTGTTGACAGCGTTGTTTCCGCCACCGCCAACGCCGACGACGACGATATTCGCCTTGCCGGGTTTCTTTTGAGAAACGGGTTGATACTCATCGTGCGATTCCTCGTGTTGAACTTCCTCTACCGGCTCTTCAACAACTTCCTCTTGCACTGTTTCTTCTTCCTCGGAAGAAGTTTCATCGCTCGGTGTCCAACCGAATTTTTCAAAATCTATCATTTTTTACCTCCGTTGAATAACTTTTTTATAAACGCTCCGAAATCGAATTTCGACAGATTGTCCGCCATAACCAAGAGCGACGCTTTCGAGCTGTCCTCCGGTTTGACGAATCCGGGAAGTTTCGGAGTGATGATTTCAATGTTTTTGCCGAGCTGTTCGCTCAGGTATTTCTTTGCGCCGCGCATCGAAGCAACGCCCTCGCCGGTGAGATAAACCGACATATACGAGGGAGCGTCGTCCTCGATTTCCTTGAATATGTCGCTCAAAATTTCTGCGAATACGTCAAGTCTGTTCTTTGCGATCTCGCAAGCGTCTTGTGCGTAAACAGCGTTTTCACCGTCGCTGACAAGCACCGCTTCGTCGCTGTAATTGAGGTTGAGATCCACAAGGCGTTTTGCCTCTTCCGCCATCTCGAAAGGAACGTCCAAAGCCTCGAATATATCCGCGCAAATGTGCGCTCCGCCCATAGAAAACGACTTCATATCCAGGATGCCGTCGCCCTTTGCCAAGCATACCGACGATGACAAATATCCGATGTCGATGAGCATATACACGTTGTCGCGTTGCTCTTTTTCGAGAAGGGACATGCACTCCGCCCAACAAGTCGCAACGTATCTGACGTCGGTGAAACCAAGCTCGTTTGCAACGGTGTCGAACATCTTGACGAAGGACGTTTCGCAAAGCATATAGCTTACGCAAGCCTCCACCGTCGTCGCCTCCATATCGCGGACGTCGGAATATATTTTGTCCTCTCCGTCAACCGAAAAATAGATTGCCGAAGTGTTTATCGTCAAAAACTTGTCGTGATCGAAATCGTCGCCCTTTTTGAGAAGATAAGATATGTCGTCGTCAATGACTCTGCGCTCTCTGTCAAGGCGCACGGAAACTTCTTTGGTGACCACCGTAACGAACTCTGCCGGAACGCCGATGAAAAGACGTTTGGTGCGCGAGTCTGCTTCCTTCATGGCTTCGAGCAAAACGGCTTTTGCGATTTGCACCGTTTCTTGCTCGTCAAACCACTCGCCGTTTTCATAACCTTGGTGTTGTTTTTCGACGACAGACTTAATGCCGAAAACGCTCTGCGCCCTCTTTGCGCCCACGATTGCGCTGACAAGGCGAGAGTTGACGTCCAAAACGGCTATGTCTTTTGTGAAAATCGAACCCATATTCTTCCTCTTTTTTCCTAAAAAACACGCTATCGCGCGCATTATTTATAATATTATTATATATAAAATACTTATCGTGTCAACGGATTTTTATCAAAAAAGTGTTTATTCGGTGCATTTTTTGTCAAAATTGCCACTTTATCGCAAACATAGCGATACTTATCTGTCTTTTGTGCGCAAAACGTATCCGCCCAGCGAGCAAAACAAGTCTTCTATTCTCTCGTACCCCCTGTCTATAAACTCGACTCCGTACACCTTGCTTTCGCCTTTTATTTTCAATGCCGCAATGCAAAGAGCAGCGCCGGCGCGAAGGTCGCTTGCAACCACGCTTCCGCCCTTTATCAAATACGGCGAATCGGATTTTTCACACCCGAATATCGTTGCCGTATCGCCGCAAACGTTTATCTTTGCACCCAACTTTTGCATTTCTTTCACATGGGCGAATCGGCTTTCAAACACTGTTTCTCTTATCACGCTCACGCCGTCCGAAAAGCACGAAGCGCAAAGCAATTGCGGTTGCATATCCGTCGGAAAAAGCGGATAAGGAGCACTTTGCGCATGCACGCCGTGTATGCGCCCTGTCGAGCGCACGCGCATATACGTATCGTCCCCGTCGATTTTACAGTCTTTGCTTTGCAAACAATTGATCACCGCTCCGAGATGATTTACGTTTGCTCCGTCGATTTCGACGTCGCCGCCGCAAAGCGCGGTTGCGCACGCAACGGTTCCCGCCACTATTCTATCTCCGATAGGCGAAAACCGCGTTCCGAAAAGACGCTTTACTCCCTCGATTTTCATCACCGACGTACCGTCGCCGCTTATTTTCGCTCCCATCGATCGCAAACACTCCGCAAGCGAAATTATTTCGGGCTCTCTCGCGCAGTTGACAAGCGTCGTTCTTCCCTTTGCGAGCGTTGCGCACATCATAAGATTTTCCGTTGCGCCTACGCTTGGATATTTCATAAGAATTTTTGCCCCGATAAGCGACTTTGCGGTGCAGCGTATTCCGCTTTTGGTCATTTCGACCGTCGCGCCCATTTTTTTCAAACCGTCAAGATGTATGTCGAGAGGACGAAGTCCTATCGAGCATCCGCCGGGAAAAGTGGTTTCCACCTCGCCGAGAGTTGCCAAAAGCGCGCCCAGCATAAACATAGACGAGCGCATATCTTTGCAGTGTAAATCGTCAACTCGCGCGTGCGTTGCCTGTCCGCGCACGATGATATTTCTCCCGTTTCGTATCACTTCCGCACCCAACTCTTCAAGCAAAATCGCCATTGCGTCAACGTCGGATATGTACGGACAATTTTGCACGATAACGTCCTCGCTCGTCAAAATTCCGGCGGCAAGAATAGGCAAAACCGCATTTTTTGCGCCGTGCACTTCAACCCGTCCCGAAAGCGAATTTCCACCGATAATTTTCAAATACTGATTCGACATACTTCCCTCGATATAAACTATGCTCGAAAATTTTCCTTTCGTGCCACTCACGCGCGCAAACGTGCGCTTGCGCTTATGCCGTAAAGTCTTTCAAACTCACGTACGGCATGGAATTTTTTGCAATTCCTTCAAGCACTCCGACTGCGCACAGATACGCGACAAGCGAACTTCCGCCCGCGCTCATAAACGGCAACGGCAATCCTGTCGGAGGAATCGCGCCGCAAACGACCGCCATATTGAGCATGGCTTGCACGCTCGTAACCGCGGTTATGCCGAGCGCAAGATAACACGAATATCTGTCCGACGCTTCCCTTGCGATTTTGAGTCCGCGCTTTGCGAAAATAAAAAACAAAATCATAATCGCGGCAATGCCGAATATGCCCGTTTCTTCACCGACTACGGACAATATAAAATCGCTCTCGGCAAAGGGTAAAAACAAATATTTCTGCCTCGATGCGAAAAGCCCAACTCCGAAAAGTCCGCCGCTTCCCAAAGCATAGTAGGATTGTATGAGCTGATAACCCTCTTCGAGCGGAGATTTCCACGGGTCCAAAAACGCCAACAGACGTTGCATGCGATAAGGCTCGACGACGATAAGCACCACCGCTCCGGCAATCACGGGCAATACGAGCAGCGCAAGATGCTTAACTTTCGCGCCGCTTGCAAAAAGCATAATGAATATCACGCCGACAACGCACATCGTTATGGACATGTTGGGTTCGAGCATGATAAGCACGCACGTCGCGCCGCCCAAAAACAGCACGAAAAGCACATTTGCAAACTTGCTCATATCCCTTTGGCTTGCGTAAGCCGAAATTGCCATAACCATAAAAAACTTGGCGTATTCGCTGGGTTGTATGGTAAAAAATCCGAGATTCAGCCACCTTTTCGCGCCGTAACTTTCAACGCCTACGACGGGCAAAAACACCGCACCCAAAAGCGCAAGTCCCACAAGATACAAAAACGGCGAAAACTTTTTGAGCGTTTGCGCTTTTACGTTTGACAAAAGCACGCTCAAAAGCACTCCTATCGCAAGCGCAACAGCTTGCGTTTTTACGTAGCGAAACGCATCCCCCGTTTGCACTTTTGCCGAATAACACGAGGCGGAATAAATGAAAACAAGCCCCAAAAGGCTGAGCAAAATCGCAACAATCGCAAGAGGTCTGTCGACTTTGCCTTTGCCGAGAACGGACAGTTTCAAATCTTGCAAAACGCCTTGCGCACTCGTTTTACGCGTGACTGTGCGCGCTCGCTTGTATGCGCGCTTTGCACGCATATCGATTGCGCGCTCGCCTGCGCGCATATTCGTAAAAGTCGAAAACTCCGTCATCTTTTTGCAAGATAATCGGCAATTTGAGAGTCGAATTTTTTTGCTCTCTCTTCAAAATTTGCGTACAAGTCGAAACTCTTGCTCGCAGGCGAAAAAAGTATGCTTTCCGTTTTAAACTTCTTTGCAAGTTCGAATGCGGACGCTATCGCACTTTGCAAATCGTCATGTTTGCGGATATTTTTAAATCCGAAAGTTTTTGCGCTTTTGAGAATTGTTTCGGCATTCTCGCCCTGAACGGTAATCGCCTTTACGCTTGAGGGCAGTTTTGAAAAAAGCTCGTCGAAATTTTCCTCCCCTTTCCGACCGCCGAGCATAAGCACGCAATCTCCCACGCTCGTACACGCGCACAGGCATGCGGACACGTTGGTGGACTTGCTGTCGTTGTACACGTACACACCCTCTGCGATTGCAACCAGCTGACGACGATAAGACGGACGTTTGAAATCCGCAAGCGCAGACGCTGTGCAAAATGCCGAAACGCCCTTTATCATGCACGTCGCAACCGCCGCAAGCGCGTTTTGCAATTCTTCTCCCTTGAAATCGATTTCGTCGACGGGCACAATCGGATTTCCTCTGAAACACAAAAAGTCGGAAGATACGTATGCGCCCGACGGTTCGATATGCTCGGTCGAAAACGGCACTTTTTGCGACGCCGCCTCGCTTGCCATATTTCTGACGATATCGTCGTCGGCATTGTAGACGAGATAGTCGCTTTCGCTTTGCGCGCGAAAGATATTCGCCTTTGCGTTTTCGTAGTTTTTCATCGTTAGATGTCTCGTCATATGGTCGGGCTTTACGTTGAGCAAAACCGCGATTTCGGGAGAAAAACCGACGCTGTTTTCAAGTTGATAACTGCTTGCTTCTATAACAGCGGTTTCGGTTGCGTCCAGCTTGTCCGCAATTGAGGAAAACGGCACGCCGATATTGCCGACAGCGTGCGAATGTATGCCGGCTCTTTTCAAAATATGGTCGATAAGCATCGTCGTGGTGGTTTTTCCGTTCGTGCCGGTAACGGCGATTTGCTCTGCGGCGCATACGCTCGATGCGAGATTGAGTTCGCTCGTAACGATTTTGTTTTCAAGTCGCGCGTCCAAGAGAAAATCCTTGTTCGGATTCACACCGGGGCTCAACACGATTATATCGGCGTCTTTAAACACGCCGACGGAGTTCGTCGCGCGATCGCGTGAAGGATCGTCATCGTAGACGATGGCTCTCGCGCCCTTTTCTCTCAACAATTCGTATGCGCAAATACCGCTTGCGCCCGCGCCGTACACCACGACTTTTCTTCCGACAAAATTCATATCGCCCTCGCAAATATCAGCGTCAGCGCGCCCCCTACCATGCTACAAACGAAATATATCGTCACGATTTTCGACTCGTGCAGCCCCTTCATCTCCAAGTGATGATGAAACGGAGCCATAAGAAATATCCGTTTTTTCGTGAGCTTGTAGTAAAGCACCTGCAATATAACTGATATGCCGGAGAGCACGTACATTATGCCCGACGTGACGATTAAAAGCGGATTTTTTGAAAAAACCGCAACCGAAGCGCACGCCGCACCCAAAGCAAGCGAGCCTGTGTCCCCCATCATTATCTTTGCCGGATAGCCGTTGAAAACGAGATAACCGAGCAGTCCTCCGAGCATCGACGCCGAAAACACGCATAGAGACAAAACCTCTTTTGCATACTCGCTATTTCCCGCCTTCACTGCGTCGTCGTATATAAAATATAAGAGTATCGCAAACCACAAAAAGTATGCGACGGACGTATATCCGGCAAGTCCGTCAAGCCCGTCGGTGAGATTGACGCAGTTGGTGGTTGCAACGTACACGAGCATAACGAAAGGAATAATGCCCCAACTCATATTTAGCGTAAACGTCGAAAAAGGCAAGTTTATCGCGCTACCCACGTCCTTCGACGCATACGCGAACCAGCCTGCCGCAAAACTCAATCCGAGTTGTCCGATTATCTTTTGATAGGGCTTCAATCCGAGGTTTCGGGCGTAACGGATTTTGATAAAATCGTCAAGGAATCCCAGCACGCAAAAGCCTGCCGACAACGCGGCGGCAACAAGTGAAAAACGCTGAAATTCCACAAGCGAAAACACGATCGTCGGCAAGAGAAAAATAAATCCGCCCATAGTCGGTGTACCGCTTTTATGCTCGTGTTGCTTTACGTAGCCCAGCACGGTTTGCTTTGCTTTGAGCTTGCGCATGATTTTTATCACGAGCGGCGCAACGAGCAAGGACAGCGCAACCGACGCAACGAAGTACAAAAGTATTTTTACGAGGCCGCTCATTATCTTGCGTACCTCGCCACCATATCGAAATCGCTGTACGGTATTTTTTTGCCTTTGATTTCAAGATAATTTTCGTTGCCTTTGCCGGCAAGCACGAGTGTGTCGCCCTCTTCCATTTCCGCAAGAGCAAACCGCACCGCTTCGGGTCTGTCCACGATGCACTTTACGTCTTTTATACTCACCCCCCACTCGATTTGTCTGATGATGTCAAGAGCGTCCTCACTTCGAGGATTGTCGCTTGTAAGCACTATAAAATCGCTGTATTTCGACGCGATTTTGCCCATTTGCGCACGCTTTGTTTTGTCGCGTTCGCCCCCGCAACCGAACAGAGTTATAAGCCTCGATTTCGTTATCGTCCGTGCGGTTGAAAGCAAGTTTTTAAGTCCTTCGGGAGTGTGCGCGAAATCAACGATAATCGTGCCTTTTTCGGTGTGCAAAACCGAAAACCTGCCCTTGACCGCCTTGATTTTTCTCACGGCGTGCATAAGCGTTTCACCGCTTATTCCGAGCAGCGAACATACGCTCATCGCGCCGAGCAGATTGTAGACGTTAAATTCGCCGTACAGCGAGGACTTTACTTCAACGATTTCGTCGTTGAGATTTGCAACGAATCGCACTCCGTCTATGTCCTCCGCGACGTTCACCGCAAAGCAATCGGCAGGATTGTACAAGCCGAAACTCACCGCTTTTACGTCGGGTTTGTTTTCAAGGCGTTTGAGAAGGATACGTCCGCTTTCGTCGTCAACGTTTACGACTGCCGTCCTTGCGTGTCCGTCCTCGAAATAAGACATCTTGACGCTTTGATAGTTTGCAAAATCCTTGAAATAATCGAGATGGTCCTGCGATACGTTGGTCAAGACGGCAACGTCCGCCTTTATATCTCCGAGTTTTTCAAGATATATCGCGTGCGCGCTGACTTCCGCAATCACGACGTCAACGCCCCTCGTTCGCATTTTGAAAAATAATTCGTTAAGTTCGAAGGGATCGGGCGTCGTCAGACTTTGCCCGACTTTTTCGCCGAGAATATAGTGCCCTTCCGTGCCGATAAGCCCGGTTTTTACACCGGCAAAAGACAAAATCGAATCGATATAATGCGCGGTGGAAGTCTTGCCGTTCGTGCCGACGACCGCCACGAATTTCATGCCTTCAAGCGGTCGCAAAAAGCGGTTTTCGCACACTTGCGCATACGCTTTTCTCGCGTCTTTTACAAGCACGAATTTTGCGTTTTTCGGCTCTTTTTCGGTGAGTGCGACAAAGGCGCAATCTATCTCGCCGATATGATTGTTTCCGTCGTCGTTTACGCCTTCGAGACAGACGAACAAATCGCCCTTTTCGACTTTTCTCGAATCTATTTTTATTTCTTTTATCTCCGTATTCAAGTCCACGTTCGTCTTTTGGATTTCTACGCCGTAAAGCAAGTTTTCAAGTTTCATAAGTTGCGTCCTCCAAGGATTGATACACTCATAATAATGAGTGTAGAAAACTTTATCAACCCAACCGCAATCTTAGACAAAAACGGAAAATCTTTTCGCTTTTCAGGTGAGCAAAAGCACTGCGTTTCGCTTGTCCACTTTTACGCCTGCAAGCGGATATTGCCCCTTGACCGTATCCCCTTCGCCGTCGATTTCGCAGTATAAACCGAGCTTTGAAAGTTGATTCTTTGCGCCGAGAACGCTCATACCCTCAAAAGACGGCAAAATAAACTCTTCGCCGATTATGCTCTTTTCCTCTCCCGTATATTCGGGTGCGATTGCAAGATATGCGAATATGCTCTCGAAAATGTCCCCCACCATAGGCGCGGCGACAAGCGAGCCGTAATATATATATCCTTTCGGCTCGTCGACGATAAACAGCACTCCGTAGTTTGCGCCCTCGCTAGCCGAAAAGCCGAGGAACGACGAGATATATTTCCCTCTTGCGATTTGACCGTTTTCGTATTTTTGCGCCGTACCCGTTTTGCCCAAAATTTTATATCCCGGCACGTATGCGCCCTTTCCGCTTCCCGTCGTAACCACCCTTTGCAAAAGCTCGCGCATGGTGTCGGACGTTTGAGAAGAAATCACCCTTTCGCCGCCGGATATGCCGTAGCTCGCCACAACTCTGTTTGAGGATTTTATCTCGCTCATTACGTGCGGAGCAACTTTTATCCCGCCGTTTATCACGCTCGACGTAGCCGCAAGCAGTCCTATCGGCGTAACCGCAACCGCTTGTCCGAAACCTATGCGCGCAAGGTCGACGTTTTTGACGAGATTTCTGTCGATAAAAATTCCGCTCGTTTCCCCCGTCATGTCAACGCCTGTCTTTGCGGACAATCCGAACTTAGACAAATAATCGTAAAACGAGTTTGTCCCCATACGCAAAGCGCACTCCATAAACACGCAGTTGCAACTTGACTCCACGCCCTGTCCGAAGTCTATCGAGCCGTGGCCTTTTGATTTCCAGCACCGTATTTTTTTGCCGTCCACCACTTTCGAGCCGGCGCAGTAAAATCTATCGCTCGTGCGCACTTTTCCCCTATCCAACGCGGCGGCAGACGTCAAAATTTTAAAAGTCGAACCAGGCTCGTACACCGTGGATATTATCTTGCTTTTCGAACGCTCGAAAAGCGTCGCCAAATCGTCGCGTGGCACGTCGTTCAAGTCGAAAGACGGATACTCGCAAAGCGCGGCTATTCCGCCCGTGGAATAATCCATAACGATACACGCAACGCCTTTTGGATCGAACTTCGCAACTGCGTTTCGCACAACGCCCTCGACTATGCTTTGTATGCCTGCATCGAGCGTGGTTTTCACGTCAAGTCCGTCAACGGGCGGAAGATAATAACTTTCACCGTCGAGCGAGCGTCCCACAAGGTCGGTTTGTGTAAGAATCTTACCGTTTACTCCCGTCAGATACTTGTCGTAATAGGATTCCAGCCCCGTTTGTCCGAAACCGTCGCTCGAGCAAAATCCCAAAACCTGCGTCATAAAATCGCCGTAAGGATAATATCTGAAATTGTCCTCGGCATAATAAATGCCTTTCAAATTCGACGCATAAATCGCGTTGAGCTGCTCTTTTGTGACTTTTGTGGCAACCGTCACTTCGCTCGTGCGTTTGGAGATTTTTTCAAGCGTACTTTCATACTCGTATCCGAACACGTCGCACAAAAGTTTTGCCACTTTTTCTTTGTCGGGCGTGTCGCTCGGACGCACGTAAAGATTGTATCTCGTCGCGGTAGATGCCAGAATTTTGCCGTTTTTGTCGAGAATATTCCCTCTCGGCGCGTCGGTGGGAACGTCGCGTAACCATTGGTCTATCGCTTTAACCTGCAACGCCTCCCCCTCGACGATTATCACCGCAAACATTTTCGCGAATATCGCCGAAAACAAAAAGACTATCAGCAATAATATTGCCGACAGCCTTTTTGTTGGATTATAAAGAAGATTGGGTTTTGTCTGTTTTTTAGATGCGAACTTCATATCTAGAATCTATTTCAAAAGATTCCGTAATATTCGCTTGTTGAGTTGCTTTCACTTCCGAAGTGGGAGTTACGGCTTTGCCTTGATTGATTTTTGTTGCGTTCACGATGATGAGAGATGCAACGAGAGCAATCACCGCAAGATATACGCCGAGGATGATTTTTCCTTTGGTGTTGAGCCGCGCACGTTGTTTTTGTTCGCTGACGTCTTGCGTTTTTTGAGCTTTGCGAGCAAAAAGTCCTGTGCGTTGCACGCTTTGAGCGGTGCTGTCCTCAAACACTGGAGCGTTGCTCATATTGGTGTGCGCAAGTCTTGCGTAAAGCTCTTGATCGCTGGCTCTTTCGGTGTCTTGAGCGGTAAACTCGTAGAAACCTTCGTGAACGGGCGCATGTTGAACTTGCGGCTGAGCATATTGTACTTGATCGTAAGTTTGTGCAGGCGCTTGATACTCTACCGGTTGTTGATATTGTACGGGCGCGTATTGCGCTCTTTGTTGCAAGTTGTCGTAGAAAGGATAATCTCTCGTTTGGTATTCGCTTGATTGCGGAGCAACGTACGGACGAGCGGCTTCGTAATTTCTTACGCTTTCGGTTGAACGCACTTCTCTTGCGGGAGCCATATCGAAATTGTAGCGCGCATTGTTTTGCACTGGTTGATAAGATGCTTGTTGATTTGTGCGCGAAGACTTAAAATCTTCGTATGAGGGAAAACCGGTAACGTTGTTTTGCGTTGCCTCTCTTGTGTTTCTTCCCAACAATTCGTCCAATGTGATTGCCATAGCGTACCCCTTTTTAGATTATCGGTTTTCTAATTTTGCCCCATTTAGAATTCCGATTTCCCTTCCTTAATAATCTTTCTGTTTTATGTTTTTTTATTGTACGGTTTATGTTTTTTGCTCTCAAAGCCTTTCGACGATTCTCAGTTTCGCGCTTTGCGAGCGAGGATTGTTTTGCTGCTCCTCTTCGCTTGCCACGATAGGCTTTTTATTTACGAGTTCCACCTCTTGCACTTTGCCGCACACGCACACCGGAAAGTCGGGCGGACACGTGCAGGCGAGATTGAGTTCTCTAAAAGCGGATTTGACGATTCTGTCTTCGAGCGAATGGAATGTTATCACTGCCATTCTTCCGCCCTTTTTAAGACGTCTTGCCATCGCCGTAATCGCTTCGTCAAGCGCGTTCAGTTCGCCGTTGACGGCAATTCTGATTGCTTGAAATGTGCGTTTTGCGGGATGTCCGAATTTCCATCTCGTCTTTGCAGGATAGCTATCCTCAACTATCTTTGCAAGTTCGAGCGTAGTTTCAATCGGTTTTTGCGCTCGTTTTGCGACGATATTTCTTGTAATCACTCTCGCCAGTTTTTCTTCACCGTAATCGAAGAGAATGTTCGCAATCTCTCTTTCGTCGTACTTGTTCACCACGTCGTATGCCGTCAAGGGTTGCTCTCTGTCCATACGCATATCGAGCAGTGCGTCTTTCATATAGCTGAATCCTCTTTCGGCATTGTCGAGCTGATAGCTGCTCACGCCGAGGTCGAGAAGGATTCCGTCAACCTCGCCGATTCCGAGAGTATCGAGTTCGGATATGAGGTTTTTGTAGTCGTCGTGCACAAAGGTAACTTTGTCTTTGTACGGAGCAAGTCTTTTGCTTGCGGCTTCGAGTGCGTCGCTGTCACGGTCAACGGCAATAAGTCGTCCGCCCTCGCCCAGCCTCTTTACGATTTCAATCGAGTGTCCCGCACCTCCGACCGTGCCGTCGACGTAGATGCCGTCGCTTTTGATTTTCAGTCCGTCAAGGCATTCGTTCAGCATCACCGGTACGTGTGCAAATTCCATTTTTACACCCCGTACTTTTTGAGGTCTTGGATCATCTTGTCGATCTTGCCGGGATCGAGCACGCCGTATCTTGCGTCCCAAGCCTCTGCCGGCCAAACTTCGAGGTAAGTCGCTTTGCCGACGAAAACCATTTCTTTGTCGATGCCGAATTTCTCTTTGATGTTTTTGTCAAGAGAAACTCTGCCCTGTGCGTCCTCTTCGAGCGGTCCGCTGAACGAGAACACCGTCGAGGTAAATTCGTCCGTGTCCGACGTGTAAGGATTTTGATTGCTGAACGGTGCGAACATTTCTTCAAATCTCTCTTCGGGGACAATGTACAAGCAGCCGTTTTTGCCGGGAAGGTAATACGGGTTCGAGCCAAGCCCTTCGCGGAACTTGACGGGAATCCTGAACCTATTTCTCTCGTCGAGTTGATGACGAGCGTTTCCAAGCATAAATTTCGGCATTCGTTTTTCCTTTTTGAGGGCACTACACCCTTCACGCTTGTTATTGTATAACAATATAAAAGTCTTGTCAATAAAAATTTTCCATTTTTAACCCAAAAATTTTTTGAGTATTTAGTGGCATTTTTGCCGATTATACATTTTTGATTATGTTTACAAGTAAACTATATGCAAGACGGATTTTTCTCGCATATTTGCACCAAGAAAAACGCTACTGTCAAGTGGATTTTTGCCGAAAACAGTGTGATTTTTTATAAATTTTCGTTGTATTTCAAGGTGCTTTTTCTCCACTTTATCACCTCGAATTTTGCGCTTTGACAACAAAAAATTCCGCTCCGCATATATTGTGGCAAATATAAAAGGAGGTAAAAAGATGTCTTTTTGCAACAACAACTCTACTATAGACAGATGTCCCGGGAACATCAACGGCAATCCGATGAACGGTTTGTGCGAAAAAGTGTGCATTCAGACAACGAAAATTTTTGATGCGTGCATGATGCAAACAAGCATCGACCAAACGGTTACGCTCACAAATATTTCGCCGTCTACGCCCACTCTTCCGCTCACTTTCGTCAGCGGTTCGTCCACTTCTTCCACGGGCACTATAACCGCCCTTACGATAACGCCGATTGCCGACCGAGCGGGGCTTTCAAGAGTCACGGCAACCGTTTCGATCCCCATTCAAATCGCCTACACAGACGCAAACGGGGTTTCGGGCACGGGAACAAGCACGGTGAACATCACCCAAGACGTCGTTATGTGCGTTCCGTCGGGCAGCGTAATTTCGCCCGTGGTTGCGGCAACCGTCAATATGGCGTCTCCGCGCGGTACTTACGTGAGCGACTACACGTTCAATATCACGTGTTGCGTAACCGTAATTTTGAGCGTACAAGCACCCGTCAACCTTCTCGTACCCTCATACGGCTACTGCAAGATTCCGCCCTGCACGGAATTCAGTCAGGACGCATGCCAAGGCGTATTCGACTTGCCGCTTTTTCCAAGCTAAACAGCAAGACCACTTGCAATATTTAAGAGTAAGCATGAAAAAACACGGACACTTTGTCCGTGTTTTTTCGTACGAATTTTGCATTATTATCGCAAGAAAAAAACAACCCGACGTAACGCTTTTTTACAACAATAATTGATAAATAATAATTTATATGTTATATTATCAATATGAAAGTGTTTGCGATAAGCGATTTACATCTCTCAAACGCCGTCGAAAAACCCATGGATATTTTCGGTGACGGTTGGCAAAACCACTTTGCGAAAATAAGCGAAGATTGGACGAGCAAGGTTGCCGACGGCGACCTCGTTTTGCTTGGCGGAGATATGTCCTGGGGCCTTACGATTGACGAAGCAAAACCCGATTATGACGAAATCGCAAAACTCAAAGGACAAAAATACGTCGTGAAAGGCAATCACGACTATTATTGGAGTTCGCTCGGGAAAATGAGGACGTATTTCCCATCTTTCAACTTCGTCCAAAACAATGCGTACAGAGTGGAATCGCCCGACAATCCCGATAAAGCGGTAGTAATTGCAGGCTCGCGCGGTTGGAATATTCCCTCCAAAGACACGCCGGAAGCCGACGTAAAGATATACAAGCGCGAACTTATCCGTCTCGAACTTTCCCTTTCTTATGCAAAGTCATTGCAAAAGGAAGGCGACAAGTTGATTGCAATGCTGCACTATCCGCCGTTTGAGGCAACCTATCAGGACACCGAAGTTACGGCGTTAGTTGAAAAATACAACGTGAATTTCGTGCTGTACGGACACCTGCACGGCAAAAACGCAAGGGTTACGCCCACCGTGCAAAAGCACGGAATAACGTATATCCTCACCTCTTGCGACCTTGTGGACAACAAGATTATAGAAGTGTGTGAAATTTGATTTTTTGCCATAAAATTCGGACAAAGTATTCTATGATTTTTAGATTTTTAGAATAAAAACATAAAAAATAACGCTCAATCAATCGGATATGAGCGTTATTTCATTATTTTGTTAAAATTCAATAAACGAGCAATTTCAAATAAGAATCATCAATTATTTTCGACAGAACGTGCATTTTCGTCAGAGTGTGCATTTTCGACAGAACGTGCGTTTTCAAGCAGCATATCAATTCTAGCAAGCACGCCTTCCTTCCCCGTCTTTGCGCTTGCCGAAGTAACCAAAATATCCTTTGTCCCTACACACAGCGCGGAGGCAATCGTTGCAAGACATTTTTGTTGTTGAGCACGAGAGAGTTTGTCCGCTTTCGTAGCAATGATCGTAAACGGAATGTTGTAGTTGTAAAGATAGTTAATCAGCATTTTGTCATCGTCGGTCGGTTCGTGGCGCATATCGACAAGCACAAACACGTTGACAAGGCGTTTGCTCGTGCGCAAATAGTTTTCGATAAGTCCGCCCCATTTTTGTTTTTCTTGCTTGTTTACCTTTGCATATCCGTAACCGGGCAAATCGACAAAATAGTATTCGCCGTTGTTTATTTCAAAATAATTGAGCAAGCGCGTACGTCCCGGCTCTTGCGAAGTTTTTGCGAGCTTGTTCTGATTGACCATAAAATTGATAAACGAGGACTTGCCGACGTTTGATTTGCCGGCAATGGCGATTTCGCATGCGCCGTAATCGGGCACCTTGCTTGCATCCGCAACGGACACTACGAACTTTGCTTGTTTTATCATCTTTCACTCCTCGATTGAAATTTGAATGTTTGCACAAAAACTATAAAAATAGCGCATTAGATGCGCTATTTTTGTCGTTATGCAATACAATCGGTCGTCTTTTTTTCAACCTGTTTTCTCACCACGATCGGCTTCTCTGTTTTGTCAATCGAAGCCTTTGTGACGATAACTTTTTCAATATCTTTTTCAGACGGGATATCAAACATAAGTTCGAGCAACACGTCTTCCAAAATCGCTCTCAAACCTCTTGCGCCCGTATTGAGTTGGATTGCCTTTGCAGCCACTGCTCTCAATGCGTCTTCCTCAAATTCAAGCGTCACGCCGTCAAGCGCAAATTGATACTTGTATTGTTTGACAAGCGCGTTTTTAGGTTCGGAAAGAATCTTGACAAGTGCGTTTTCGTCAAGAGCGTTGAGTCCGACGACAATCGGCACACGTCCGACAAATTCGGGGATAAGACCGAATTTGATAAGGTCGGCAGGTTGCAACGCTTTGATAAGTTCGTCGTAGCGATAATCAACCGTTCCTTTCACCGCCGAGCCGAAGCCGAGCTTCGAATTGTCTTTTCTTTGGTCGATAATCTTGTCCAAATCGACGAACGCACCGCCGCAAAGGAACAAAATGTTGGTTGTATCGAGTTGATAGCACTCCTGATTGGGATGCTTTCTGCCGCCTTGCGGAGGCACGTTTGCAACCGTTCCTTCGATGATTTTGAGCAATGCTTGTTGCACGCCCTCACCGCTGACGTCGCGCGTGATGGACACGTTTTCGCCCTTCTTTGCTATTTTGTCGATTTCGTCGATATACACGATGCCGATTTCCGCTCTCTTCAAATCACCGTTTGCCGACTGAATGAGCTTCAAAAGGATGTTTTCAACGTCCTCACCGACGTAACCTGCCTCGGTAAGCGTGGTTGCATCGGCAACCGCAAAAGGCACGTTGAGGATTTGCGCAAGCGTTTTCGCAAGCAAAGTTTTACCGGAACCCGTAGGTCCAAGCAAAAGCACGTTGCTCTTTTCGATGACCACGTCGTCGTTGGCTTTCGAGCGGATTTGATTGATACGCTTATAATGATTGTACACGGCAACCGACAGCACGCGTTTTGCACTGTCCTGACCGATGATGTATTCGTCGAGTTTCTCTTTGATTTCCTTGGGCGTATAAAGGCTCAGACCGTCGTTTGCGGTTTTTTCGTCCTTGCCGAGAAGGTAGGCACACTCGTCGATACATTCGTTGCAGATATTTATGCCGTTGGGGCCGCTGATGATTTTTTCAACCTCGCTTTCGCCTCGTCCGCAAAAACTGCAATGTTGTTCTTTATGATAATTTTCCATACTTGATTATACTCCTGATTTGGCAGAAACTGCCCGCTTTGCCCGCAATACGAGCCGAAAAGGCGTATTCTCGTTGTTCGTTGTCTTGCAAAATTACTTTCTGGAATAGAAAATCTTGTCCACAAGTCCGTATTTTTCCGCTTCTTCGGCGTTCATATAGAAGTCGCGGTCGGTGTCAACCTCGATTTTGGAAAGAGGTTGGGACGTATTTTGTGCAAGAATATCGTTGATACGCTTTTTGGTTTTGAGTATCTCGTTGGCTTGTATCGCAATGTCGCTTGCCTGACCTTGCGCACCGCCGAGGGGTTGATGAATCATAATCTTTGCATTTGGAAGAGAAAATCTCTTTCCTTTTGCGCCCGACGAGAGCAAGAATGCGCCCATGGACGCCGCCATACCGATACAGATGGTGGAAACGTCGCATTTGATGTAGTTCATTGTGTCGTAGATTGCAAAGCCTGCGGACACAGAGCCGCCGGGACTGTTGATATAAAGGCTGATGTCTTTTGTCGAATCTTTGCCTTCGAGATATATGAGTTGTGCGACAACGAGGTCGGCAACGTTATCGTCGATTTCACCCGTGAGGAAGATGATTCTGTCTTCAAGCAAGCGAGAGTAAATATCGTATGAACGCTCGCCTCTGCCCGTTTGCTCGACAACCATAGGTATAAGTTGATTTTTGATGTTCATTTTTTCCTCCGTTCGCCGCAAAAAAGGTTGTGATTTTGCGGCAAAAATATGGCGTTTTCGCGTGTTTTCGAATTGGAATCGCGCAAAAGCCGATTTTATGCGCTTTCCGCCTGCAATGGCAAGCGGAAAGCCTAAATTTTGTTTTTTCAGTGCGCAAGCACTCTTATTTTACACAAAATCGCAAGCGATTATTCTGCGTCGGTTGCGGGTTTTGCTGTCTTTTTGGTTGTTTTTTTGGCAACAGGTTTCTTTTCTTCCGCTTTTTGCTCTTCTTGAACGTTTTCAGCCGTTTCTTCGCCTGCCGCTTTCTTTGCGGGTTTCTTTGCCGCAACGTTCTCTTTTACGAGGAAGGCGAGCAACTTTTCGTTCATGATAGAGTTGACGATATAGTCGATTTGCTCTTTGTGCAAAGATTTCTTGAACTCTTCGACGGTCTGAGAAGCGTCGCTTGCAAACTTCTCAATCTTTTCGTCGATGTCCTTGTCCTCGATGTTGATGTTTTCGGCTTTGATAAGCGTTTCCATGACAAGGCGCACTTTGACGGTCTTTGCTGCTTGATCTTTGTATTGATCTTCGAGTTGCTCTCTGGTCATGTTGAGATATTTGAGATAATCGTCGAGCTTCAGACCTTGATACATAAGACGATATTCAAACTCGTGCACCATGTCTTCCGCTTCGTGATCTATCATTGCTTGCGGAATTTCGACGGTGGACGCGTCGACGATCTTTTCCACGATTTCGTCTTCGAGATCGCGCTCTGCCTTATCTTCCGCTTCTTTGGTGAGGTTTGCTTTCACGTCCGCTTTGTACTCCGCAAGAGTGTTGAATTCTGAAACGTCTTTGACAAATTCGTCGTCGATTGCGGGAAGTTCTTTCACTTTAACCGCTTTGACGGTGCACTCGAACACTGCTTCTTTGCCTGCAAGTTGTTCAGCTTGATAGTTTTCGGGGAAAGTGACGTTGACGTTTCTCACTTCGCCTGCCTTGACGCCGACGAGTTGCTCTTCGAAACCGGGTATAAACGTGTTGCTGCCAAGTTCGAGATCATAGTTTTCCGCGCTGCCGCCTTCGAATTTTTCGCCGTTTACGCTTCCGACAAAGTCGATGGTAACCGTATTGCCGTTTGCCGCCGCAGTATCGACGTCAATAAGACGAGCTTGCTTTTCTTGCTCCTCGGCAATCTTTTCGTCAACTTGTTTTGCGGTGACTTTCACAGCCTTCTTTGCAACCGCAAGTCCTTTATATTGACCAAGCGTAACTTCGGGTTTTACAACCATAACGATGGAGTATTTCACGCCGCCGTCATCCGTCATGTCAACGTCGCAAACGCTGTCGACAGCCACGAAATCGTAGTCCGCGCTCTTTTCGAGTTCCGACAAAGAAGAATCGATGAGTTCGTTTACCGCGTCGCTGAAGAAAACGCCTTGTCCGTACATACCCTCGATAACCTTTTGGGGTGCGTGACCTTTTCTGAAACCGGGAACCGCATATTTATGCTTGGTTTTTTCGTAGGCTTGCTTGATTGCTGCGTTGAAAGCGTCCTTGTCAACCACGTAGTTGAACTTAACTTGGCTCTTTTCCAACTTTTCTGCTGTGTAGTTCATTTGTCCTCCATGTCCGCGCGAAATCGTGCGGATATATATTTTCTTAACAAGTGATAGAAATTATAACATGCGAAAGATTAAAAATCAATGAAATTATGTCCCCTTGGCAAAAATTTCTATGAATAATTGATTTCGAGCGCAAAAAATACTATACTAACCGTATGGGAAGCGACCTTTTTGCATTGAGTGCGCTTGCAAGAGAGCTTAACGATAATCTGCAAGGCGCAAGAATAGACAAGATTCAACAACCCGAATCGGACGAGTTGCGATTTTTCGTACGATCGAAAGGCAAAAATCAGTGCCTTGTGGTGTCTTGCAACGCAGGCGCGCCGAGAATCCACCTCACGACGAGCAAAAAAGTCAGTCCGCAAGTCGCGCCGAATCTTTGTATGCTTCTTCGCAAATACCTACTGTCGGCAACCATAAGCGACGTTTCGATATACAACTACGACAGAATCGTGCGCATACGCTTCGATGCAAAAACCGAGATGCGCGATGAGGCTGTTTTTTATCTTTTTGTCGAGATTATGAACAGGTATTCAAACATCGTTTTCACAGACGAAAATCTTGTGATTCTGGATGCCGTTAAACATCTTCCTCTGGATATCGAGCGCAATCACGTCGTACTCCGCGGCGTTCCGTACTCCCCTGTTTCTCAAAAGAAAACAAGCTATCTAACCGATTGTTTTTCTGTTTTCGACAATTTCAACGGCGGAGATTTGCACAGGTTTATACAAGACAATATATCCGGTTTTTCGGGCGCAACGATTGAGGAATTGCTTCTTCGCGCCAACCTTAAATCCAATGTCGAACGCCTCGGCGCAAACGAGCGCGAAAGGCTTTTCAAGGTCATACGCGATTTTGCAAGCCTTTCAACCGACTCTGCGACTATTCGGCCTTACCCCTGCATAATCGACGGAAAGGACGTCTACCCCATACTTTATCGTTCGCTTGCAAACTGCGATGACTCCAACGTCAAAGCGTATGAAAGTATGAGCGATGCGTACGACGCTCTTATTCCCGATTGCGACAAGGATATCCGCAACAAAGCAAGGCTCAAATCTCTTGCCACAATCGCAAAACATCTTCGCCAAAAGGTTGAAAAAAACATAGCAATCGACCTTCAAAAACTTGCCGAGTGCGAGGATATGGACAAATATAGATTGTGGGGCGAGCTTATCGTCAACTACATTTATCTAGTGAAAAAAGGCGATGATAAACTTGTGTGCGTCAACTATTACGACAATTCTCAAGTGGAAATTCCCCTCGATTTGCGCCTTACTCCCTCAAAAAATTCAACCGCATATTACGCAAAATACAACAAACTCAAACGCACCAAAGAGTTTGTGAGCAAAAAACTCGAAAAAGACAAAGATTTGCTCGAATACGTCAAGTCGATAGAGGACGAAATCGCAAACCTCCCCTACGAAAGCGACACTTCCGCCATCGAACAGGAACTGGAAGCATTGGGCGGTGGCAAAAAGAAATCGTCAAAGAATAAGGTGCGCAAAGAAAAAGCCGAGCCGCCATACGTTTACTTCGTGGACGGATTTTATATCTATCGAGGCAAAAACAACCTCCAAAACGACGAACTTACTTTTAAAATCGCATCGTCCAACGACGTGTGGCTTCACCTCAAACACGAACACGGCTCGCACACGATTATAGTAACCGAAGGGCGAAAAGTGCCCGATAATGTGCTTAAAATCGCAGGCGAAATAACCGCCAGCACCAAACAAGCGCCTTGTGAGGTTGACTACACCGAGCGGCGCAACGTCAAACGCAAACCCGACGGACACCCCGGGCAAGTAATATATGTCAACTACAAGACCATGATATCCGAACCCAATCCGCACAAAGACCTCGAAACACGCAAATAATCGAAAGATTTAAGCTTATTCGAAGCGTTATTATACACGGAATGTGCCTATTCGAAGACGGAACTGGAGTCGCAAGGCGACAACCGGTCGCTCGAGCGTCATTGCGGTCAAGTCAATCGTCTATTATGTCATTCCGAGGAGTGAAACGACGTGGGAATCCCCTAAATAGAAATAGGGAACATCTTTGACGATTGCCACAAACCGCATTAGCCCCCACGCATACTATCGCGCAGAAAATTTGCGCTATTAGTTCATGCACGGACAAGAACTCTTGTCGCAGTTTCGCCAAATTGTCTGCTTGATGAAAAACGGCGGGGCACCCGCACCCGATTTTTATGGCTTAGGGAATCGGGAAATTGTAATAAAAATTATACAACAAACACTCTGTATAAAAGGAGTAACACATGTTTGAAAAAGAATTAACCGATGCGCTTGCCGTCGAAGGACTTTCGGCGCAAGACGTACAATCCGCTTTGGAAACGCCCAAGGAAGCAAAAATGGGCGACATTTGCTTGCCGTGCTTTAAGTTTGCGCGCACAATGCGCCTTGCTCCGCCCGTGATTGCGACAAAACTTTTGCCTTACGTCGAGGCACTCGATTTCGTGGACAAGGTGGAAGTCGTCGGCGGATATCTCAACATATTCTTTGACAGAAACACACTTGCAAAAAAGGCGATTTCAGAGGCGAACAATCAAAACGTCGGCGCAAGCAGCGAGGGCGAAGGCAAGACGATTTGTATCGATTATAGCTCCGTCAACATCGCAAAACCTTTTCATATCGGACACCTAGGCACAACCGTCATCGGCGGCGCGCTTTATCGTATATTCGAACATCTCGGCTACAAGGTCGTGGGCATAAATCACCTTGGCGACTGGGGCACTCAATTCGGCAAACTCATTGTCGCAACGCGCAAATGGTCTTCGCTCGAAGAGGTTGCCGAGCACGACGAATATTTCCTCAACAAACTTTACGTGCGCTATCACAAGGAAGCGGAAGCGCATCCCGAAATGGACGACGAGGCGCGCGCTTGGTTCAAGCGTATCGAGGACGGCGACAAGGAAGCGACCGCATATTTCGACGTGTTCAAAAAAGTTACGATGACCGCAGTCGGCAAGATTTACGACAGACTCAAAATCAAGTTTGACAGCTATGCGGGCGAGAGTTTTTACAACGACAAAATGGAAGCGTGCCTCGACATATTGCGCGAGAAGCATTTGCTTGTTGAAAGCGACGGCGCGCAAGTTGTCAATCTCGACGCATACGATATGCCGCCGTGCTTGCTCGTAAAGGCGGACGGCGCAACGCTTTACGCAACGCGTGACATTGCCGCAGCATATTATCGCAAAAAGACCTACAACTTTTACAAATGCCTTTACGTTGTCGCATATCAGCAGAATCTACACTTTAAGCAGCTGTTTCAGGTGCTTAAACTTATGGATTTTGCAGGTGCGGACGATATGGAGCACGTCGCATACGGCATGGTGTCCATGGAAGACGGTTCTATGTCAACTCGTTCCGGCCGTGTAATTTGGCTTCAAGAAGTGCTTGACAAAGCGGTTGAAAAGGCAAGAAAAATCATCGAGGAAAAGAACCCCGACGCACCAAACAAAGACGAAATCGCAGAGAGTGTCGGCGTTGGCGCAGTGGTGTTCTCGTCCCTTTGGAACAACCGTATCAAAGACATAGTTTTCTCCTATGACAAAGTGCTCAACTTCGACGGTGAAACCGCGCCTTACGTTCAATACACTTACGCTCGTTGCGCAAGCGCGCTCCGCAAAGGCGGCGACGTCGATATGAGCAACGTCGACCTTGGCGCAATTACGTCCGACGAGGGCTACGACGTCATCAAGTCCGTCATCACTTTCGGTGATTCCGTTCGCCTTGCCGCAAAACTCCGCGAACCTTGCTACGTAACTCGCCATATCGTTGACCTTGCCGAAAAGTTCAATCGTTTCTACATCGATCATCGTATTCTCGTTGACGATGCACCCACACGCAATGCGCGTCTTGCTCTCACCAAAGCGGTCGGAAACGTGATCAAATGCGGGTTGGGACTTCTGGGCATTTCCGCTCCCGAAGAAATGTAAAAACTCGCCAAACAGCGAAATACTGCGTCAACACCCCTCGCCCGCCAACTCATGTACGTATTGTACATTAGGGTTGTCTTTCGAGGGGTGTTTCCTTGTCTTTCATCTGTTTGGCGAGTTTTTAAAAAATCGTCTGATTGAGCGAATAGCTTTGTCAAAGCCCTTCCGTCCGCTCGTCGTGTACGTATAAGTACACTAGGCGAGCGTGCGGAAGGGCTTTTTCGCGCTCTTCATCTCAATCAGATGATTTTATGTATAAAAAGTTAAAGGAAAAAGAGAGTTTTAATTGCTATTCACAGCGTTCTTATATACGGTATATGCCAATTCGAAGACGGAATCGGAGTCGCAAGGCGACGAGCCTTGGAGCGCCGAGCTTTCGTCGCACACAAGCTCCTTTTGCTTCAACCACAACAAG
>ENA-OPFI01000106-OPFI01000106.1-human-gut-metagenome-genome-assembly--contig:-NODE-106-length-45499-cov-2.340287_pt1 | contig 45499 bp, 44 predicted proteins | sample MGYA00241308_ERZ501550 | MGnify/ENA primary metagenome ERZ501550 (study PRJEB25962, sample SAMEA2042433) | human gut metagenome | biome: human gut; feature: human-associated habitat; material: faeces...
ATTATATAATAAAGAATTAAAAGCAAATGAGAAATTATTATATGCATGGAAAATAATAATAAAGGTAATATAAAATTTATATCAAATTATGAAAATCAGAGACAATATACTAAAGAATTTAACAAAGAAGAGTAAGTATCTTATTGAAGATATTTTATATGATTTTAATGAAAATTAAACAAATACTATAATATAAAGCAGTTGTATAAACGGCTTATTTATAGAGCAATTTTGAGGGTATAAAATTTTTTAATAAAAACCCCCGAAAAAATTGACACTATCACATTATTTCATGGACTTGTAAAAAACTTATATCTATTGTATACTTAATCATAAGAATATTTTACAAATGAGAGATTCTTATGAAGGGATTATAATGATGAAAGATAAAGAGAAATTTAAGATACAGCCCATTACAAATAAAAATAGAGAAAAAGTAAACCAAATTATGATAAATGAATGGAATGATTTATTTATGGTTGTAAGAGGAAATGTGATTAAGCTTGATGAAGTGGATGGGCTGATAGCTTATGATGAAAAAGAAATTGTTGGAATAATAACCTATATTGTATGCAGAAATATTATAGAGATAATATCATTAAATAGTTTTAAAGAAAGAAAGGGAGTAGGAACATTTCTAATACAAAAACTAAAAGAAAAAGCTAAAAACGAAAATATATGTGTAATTAAATTGATAACGACAAATGATAATATAAATGCAATAAAATTTTATCAAAAAAGAAATTTTGTAATTTCAAATATATATATCAACTCAATAAAAAAAGCCAGAGAAATAAAGCCGAATATTCCAAAAAATCGGAAATTTTGGAATTCCAATTAGAGATGAAATAGAGTTTTCTTTAAAAATTAAATAAATAGTAGAGCCATATTTAATCTATAAATCAATGAATTTCTAAATACTATGAATTTTGAAAATAATAAAATGATGAATTGTGCAGGAAAATTAGAATAATAAAAATTATAAAATAAGTAAGTTGATGGAGGAGATAAATATGGAATCAGTTTATAAAAGTTTAATACTTATTGAAGCTAAAAATTTAATAAATACGATTAAAGATAACAAAGAGTTTAGAATATTAGTTAAGGAGTTAGAATATTTTGTTAATTTGCAAGAGAAAAATATAACGAACGAAGTGTTAGACGAATTACAAGCATTAATGAGTAGAATAAAAAAATTGCTGGAGCTTGATAAGAAAGTAAAGGAGAAAGAAGATATTATAAAATTATATGAAGAAATATCTTTGTACTTTAAAGAACAGGAAATTAGAAAAGATGATTTAGAAAGAATAAAGAATGGTGAAATATTTAAAATTGTTGAAGAGATAGAAACTATTGGTGGAACAGAAGTAAAAGAATTAGATTTAAATCTTAAAGATGAAGATTAATAGGAAGGAAAGTAATTATGGCTTATAGAAAATTAGGTCGTGATAGCAAACATAGAAGAAGCATGTTAGCAAACCTTACTATAGATGTTATCATGAATGGAAGTATTGAAACTACTGAAACAAGAGCCAAAGAAGTAAGAAGATGTGTTGAAAAAATGATTACTTATGGAAAAAATGGAAGTCTTGTTTCAAGAAGAAAAGCATTAGCATTCTTAATGAATAATACTGATGCTGTTAAAAAAGTATTCGAAGAATTAGCACCTAAATATCAAGATAGAAATGGTGGCTATACAAGAATATTAAAACTAGATGAAAGAAAAGGGGACGACGCTTTAGTTGTTACTTTAGAATTAGTTTAAAAAAAAGGTTGTTAGCATTTTTGTTAATAACTTTTTCTATGGCAAAAAAGATTAACTTATGTTATAATTCAAGTAGGAGATGATTAGATTGAAAGCATTAGTTACTGGTGCATCATCTGGTATTGGAAAAGAAATGGCTTATTATTTAGATAAATTAGGCTATGATTTAATACTTGTTGCACGTGATAAAGTAAAATTGGAAGAAGTACAAAATAAATTAAGTAAAAAATCAAAGATAGTTATAATTGATCTTGCTAATGAAAAAAAGATAAAAGATTTATATATGTTAGTAAAAAATGAAAATATAGATCTTTTAATAAATAATGCAGGATTTGGTCTTTTTGGTGATTATGAAGATGTTGATTTATTAAAAGAATTGGAAATGATAGATGTTAATGTTAAAGCGGTTCATATCTTAACAAGGATGTTTCTTAAAGACATGGATAAAAGAGGATCTGGTCGTATAATAAATGTAGCAAGTAGTGCAGGTCTTTTAAAAGGAGGACCTTTAATGAGTACATATTATGCTACAAAAAGTTATGTTGTTAGCTTTAGTCTTGCGATATATGAAGAATTAAGAAGAAAAAATTCAAATGTTAAAATCTCTGTACTATGTCCTGGTCCTGTTGATACTAATTTTAATAATGTTGCAGGGGTTAAATTTAATATAAAATCTTTAACTGCAGAATATGTTGCAAAATATGCAATAAATCAAAGCTTAAAAAATAATAAATTAATAATTGTTCCAGGAACTGCTACTAAACTAGGAGTATTTGTAACAAGATTTTTGCCTACTAAATTAATCCTTAAAATAACTTATAAAATACAAGAAAGAAAAAATAAAAGATAATTTCTTTTTTCTTTTAAAGAGGTATATATGAAGTATTTAATTACATTTAGTTATAATGGTAATTATTTCAAAGGTTATCAAAAACAAAAAAACTTAAAAACAGTTCAAGGTTGTTTAGAAAAATATTTAACAATGTTAAATGATAATGAAGTTGTTGTTACATCATCAGGAAGAACGGATGTTTATGTACATGCTATTAATGCTAAAGCTCATTTTAATTTAGATAAAAATATAAAAGAATATAATATAAAAACTTTTTTAAATAGAAGATTAAATGGTGAAATATATATAAAAGATGTCGTTAAAGTAGATGATAACTTCCATGCTAGATATGATGTTGTAAAAAAAGAATATCGTTATTTTATAAATATGGGTGAATTTAATCCAATTGAAAAAGATTATGTTTATCAATATAATAAGAAACTTGATATAAATAAAATGAAAAAAGCAAGTAAATTATTTATTGGAGAGCATGATTTTAGAGCTTTTTGTTCTAATGAAAAAGAGAAAATTAATTGTATTAGAAATATTTATAAAATAAAAATAATCAAGCATAATGATAAGTTGGAATTAATATTTGTAGGAAATGGTTTTTTAAAACATATGGTAAGAAATATTGTAGGAATATTATTAAAAGTGGGAAGTAATTTACTTACAGTTTATGAAGTAGAAACAATTTTAGAAGAAAAAACAAGAAAACATAATACAAAACCAGTTCCAGGTAATGGACTTTACTTGTGGAATGTGTATTATAAATAAAAAAATTAAAGAATATGCATAAAAATCAGTAATTTTATTGACTTTTTGCATATTTTTTAGTATACTTTTAATCGGTACATTTTTCTATATATCCCAAATTAAATAAACCCTGGGAAAGTTTATTTAAAAAAGATATAAAATGAAAGGAAGAAATAAAATATGAAAAGTTATATGCAAAAAAAAGAAACAGTTGAACGTAATTGGTATGTAATTGATGCAACAGACATAGCTTTAGGACGTTTAGCTACAAAAGCTGCTACTATGTTAAGAGGAAAACATAAAGCAACTTACACACCACATATTGATTGTGGAGATTATATTATTATTACTAATGCTAGTAAAGTAAAATTAACTGGAGATAAATTAAATAAGAAATTATATTATAATCACTCTGGTTATACTGGTGGTCTTAGAACAAGAACTGCAAAGGAAATGGTTTCTAAATATCCAGTTGAAATGGTTGAAACAGCTATTAGAGGAATGCTTCCTAATGGAAGACTTGGAAGACAAATGTATAAAAAGTTATTCGTATATGAAGGAGAAACTCATCCACATATGGCACAAAAGCCTGTTGTAGTTGAAGTTAAATAATGGAGGGTATTTATGGCTAAAGATAAAAAAACATTTTATTATGGAACAGGAAGAAGAAAAAGCGCAGTTGCTAAAGTTAAACTAGTTCCAGGAAAAGGTAACATTACTATTAATGGTAAAGATGTTCATGAATATTTCCCATCAGAATTATTCGTTATGGATTTAAGTCAACCACTTGTACTTACTAATACAAATGATAAATTTGATTGTATTGTAAATGTATTTGGTGGCGGATACTCTGGACAAGCTGGAGCCACTCGTTTAGGTATTACAAGAGCATTACTTGAATATGATGTAACAACTCCTGAAGCAGAAGAAAGTTTTAGAAAGATTCTTAAATCTGCTGGATTTGTAACTCGTGATCCAAGAGAAAAAGAACGTAAAAAACCAGGTCTTAAAAAAGCAAGAAGAGCACCACAATTCTCAAAAAGATAGTAATATATTTGAAAGTTTTACAAGATTTTGTAAAACTTTTTCTTTGTTATGTTTTATTTTTTTAATATATATGATATACTTTAATAGAAATAAAAAGAATAAGGAGTTAATATGGGTAATAAGATATTTAAGAATTTAGATGAACAAGTTGAAATATTAAAACAAAAAAATCTTACAATCAATGATGTTAATTATGCTAAAGAAGTTTTACTTCGTGAAAATTATTTTTTTCTAAATGGTTATCGTTATCCATTTATTAAATCACTAGATAATAAAGTTTACATTGATGGTGTTACTTTTGAGGAACTTTATAGTTTATTCTTATTTGATAGAAAATTAAGAAATATAGTATTTAAAAATATTCTTATGATAGAAAATAATATAAAATCAATTATATCTTATCAATTGTCTAAAAAATATGGTTATCGTGAAAAGGATTATTTGAATCCTAATAACTTTAATTATATTCCAGAAAAAAGAAAACAAGTTAATGACTTGTTAGGAAAGATGAAAAGACAAATTAAAGATAATGCTGCTAATCATACAGCAACTAAACATTATATAAATAATTATGGATATATTCCACTTTGGGTACTTGTTAAGGTATTATCATTTGGTATTGTTTCAGAACTTTTTTCTATTTTAAAAAAAGAGGATCAATATGATATTGTGGAGTTATATGATTTAGATGTAAATGTATTTACTAATTATTTATCATCTTTATCAAATTATCGTAATTTATGTGCTCATGAAGATATACTTTATAATAACAGAACACAAAAAAGTATTTTAGATACAAAATATCATAGACTTCTTAATATACCAATTATGGATAATGAGTATATATATGGAAAAAATGATTTATTTTCTGTTGTTATAATGATGAAATCAATGATAAAAAAAGATGAATTTGATTTGTTTGAAAAAGAAATTAGTGATTTAATAGATGAATTAGACAATAAACTAAAAAGCATAGAAATTAATAAAATATTAGATTGTATGGGATTTCCAAAGAATTGGAAAGAATTAAAAGATATTGATAAAAAAGAAATATTCTAGACTTGTTAAAAGTCTTTTTCTTTTATATAATTAGTTAGGAGATGAAATTATGAAAAAAATAGTTTTATTTGGAGGAGGAACAGGTCTTTCTCAAATACTTAAGGGATTAAAACTTTTTCCAGTTGAAGTAAGTGCTATTATAAGTGTGTCTGATAATGGAGGATCAACTGGATTATTAAAAGAAGAATTAGATATGCCTGCAATTGGGGATATTGCTAAGGTTGTTATTTCTATGGCAGATGTTAATAAAGATATTATGGATATGCTAAGTTATAGATTTGATGATAGAACATCTTTAGAAAATCACCCAATTAAGAATCTTTTACTAGCGGCATTATATGATATAAAGGGGAATTTAACAGAGTCAACAGAAATACTTTGCAAGTTTTTAAATATAAAAGGTAAAATTTTACCTTTGACTGAAGAAAAAGTTGAACTTGTAGGACATTTAAAAGATAAAAAGATAGTTATTGGTGAAGAAAATATTACTAATTGTTATTCAGTTATTGAAGATTTAAGTTATAATAAGAAGTTTGAAGTTAATAAAAAGGTGTTTAAAGAAGTAAAAGAAGCTGATTTAATTATTTTTTCACCAGGTAGTTTGTGGACTTCAATAATGCCTCATTTAATTGTACCTGAAGTGTGTGAAGAAATAAGAAAATCAAAAGCAAAGAAGATGTATATTTCTAATTTATTTACTCAAACCGGAGAAACAGATAATTTTAAAGTAAGCGATCATGTTAATTTAATTGAAAAATATTTAGGTTGTGAGCTTGATGCTGTTTTATCAAATAATAAAAAAATTGATGAAAAGTTAGTTAAGAAATATCAAACTGAAGAACAAAAAGATCCAATTATATTAGATAAAGAAAATATAAATGCTAATGTAATTGAGGATTTTATATATGAAATAGAAAATGGAAGTATAAGACATGATTCATTAAAAACAGCATATTTAATATTTTCATATTTAATGAAAGATAGTGAAAAATAAAATAATCCATTAACAAATTTTCATTTAAAACATATCTTAATATAGGATAAAAATAAATGGAGATGAAATTAATGGATTTTTTATTAAGAAAACAAATAAGAGGGATAGTTATTGATGCAGGACATGGTGGTGATGATTCTGGAGCAAGCGGAAATGGAATAATAGAGAAAGATTATACTTTAAATATATCTAAGTATATGAATGATAGATTTAAAGATTTAGGAATTCCTACATATATGACTAGGACAACAGATGAAACATTAAGTCATAATGAAAGAGTAAAAAGAATACTTAATGCATTTGGCAATAGAGATGATGTTGTTGTTATATCTAATCATATAAATGCAGGTGGTGGCGATGGTGCTGAAGTAATATATGCTTTAAGAAATAATGATAAATTAGCAAAGAGCGTGCTTGAATCGATTGGTAAAGAAGGGCAAAATATGAGAAAGTATTATCAAAGAAGATATCCAACTGATCCTTCGAAAGATTATTATTTTATACATCGTGAAACAGGTAAAACTGAACCAATTTTAGTAGAATATGGATTTTTAGATTCACCTAATGATGATGTTAATCAATTAAAAAATAATGTTTTAGATTATGCAGAAGCTGTTGTTAGAGCAGTAGCAGAATATGCTAATGTACCTTATACACCACCTAAAGGAGAAAATACATATACTGTTAAAAAAGGGGACAGTTTATATGTAATAGCTAATAAATATGGTATAACAGTCGATGAGTTAAAGGCTGCTAATAATTTAAGTAGTAATTTATTAAATGTTGGTCAAATATTAAAAATACCTAAAAAAGAAGAGGCAACACCGAGTGAGTATGAAGTTTATACTGTAAAAAGTGGAGATAGTTTATGGTCTATTGCTACAAATTATGGGGTAAGTGTCGATGATATAATTAATTTAAATAATTTAGGTACTACTATTTTACAAATAGGGCAACAAATATTAATACCAAAACAAGTTGAAAGTGAAAAAAATGTATATATTGTAAAAGCAGGAGATAATCTATATTCTATTGCTAATAAATATAATATAACGGTAAATGAACTTAAAAAAGCAAATAATTTAGAAAATAATAATTTAAGTATCGGACAAGAGTTAATAATACCAGATTATTCTAATAATGACCCTATAGAAAAACCTGCTAATGAAATAACTTACATTGTTCAAAAAGGAGATAGTCTTTGGTCAATCGCCAAAAAATATGATGTTAATGTTAATGATTTAAAATCATATAATAATTTAAGTAGTAATCTATTAAACATAGGACAAACTTTACTTATACCAAAAACAAGTGATTATCAAACATATATAGTAGTTTCTGGAGATAGTTTATATAAAATAGCAAATAAATTTAATACAACAATAGATAAGTTAAAAAGTGTTAATAATTTAAAAAATGATAATTTAAGTATTGGACAAGTATTAATTATACCAAGTTAAAAAGAAGAAATTTTTCTTCTTTTTAATGTATTTGTCTACATACTCCTTCATATGGAATATAAAAACAGTGACTTTTATATCTTCCAGAATTTCTTTGATCGTACCATAAAGCAAGGCATGTTGCCCCTTTTTTAGGAGCATAAAACCATAAAGCGTTAGTAGCGGGATGGTAATACTCTCCACGAAGTATTCTATCAGCAAGCTGTAATTCTTTTGTTGTAGGACTTCCTACAAATAATGAAGAGTTAATCCCAGAAAATCCCCCAGGCGATTGATATACAGCATCATTTATACTTCGTATATCTTTAAAAGTCAAACAATCTCCAATTACACGATTAATAATAACATTACCTACCATGAGCATACCAAGGTCACCTTCACCAAGTGCTTCTGCCCTCATAAGCCTTGCAAGTAGCTCTCTTTCCTTAGTTGTATAACTTATAATACTCATAAAATTATTCACCTCATCTAAATAATTATATGAAATGTTAAAGTAAATATTGAAAAATATAAAAATTAATGATATAATTTTATTGCTGTAGGGGATTAGTTAAATGGTATAATAATGGTCTCCAAAACCACTGTTGGGAGTTCGATTCTCTCATCCCCTGCCATTTAGATAATTAAAGAACTTAGGTTCTTTTTTTAATAAATATTAGTATTCGAGGTGTAAGTATGAATCATAAAATGAAATTACAACCAAAGTATTATGATTTTATTCTTAATGGAACAAAAAGAATAGAAATAAGATTAAATGATGAAAAAAGAAGAATGATTAAAGTTGGAGATACAATAACATTTTATAAGGAACCTTTATTGAATGAGTCATTTAATGTTAAAATAGTAAATCTATATAGATATAATAATTTCAATGAATTGTTTGATAATTATAATATAACATTATTAGCGGATAAGAGTATATCAAAAGAAGAATTATTAAATGAATTAGAAAAATTTTATTCAAAAGAAAAACAAGAACAATATGGTGTATTAGGTATTGAAGTGACTTTTTAAAATTAGAAAAGTTTGGAAATTATATTGACAATTATCTCAAAATACTTTATGATTAAAATGCGTGGTGGTATACCCGCACTACTTTTACGATTAATTAGTAAAGGTAGTAACCAAAACCCCCTGAAGGAGCCGAAAGGCTCCATTTTTGTTTATATTAAAGGGTTTTAGACCTATTAAGTAATTTTAGGTACACAAATTTATAATAAGTTAATATTTTTTGACCAATCTAATGAAAATTTATGTTTTTCATTAACTTTGTCAAAGATATGAAATCTAAAAAATTGTACTTTAAAATTTCCTTTTTTATTTGTATAATACTGACAAACAGGAACTTTTTTGTTATAATGTTAATGGTGGAGGTGCTAAGATGTCCGAGAGAGAACTAGATTCAAGTATAAATGATTATATTGAAACAGAAACACCTAAAAACTATGTAAAACAACAAGAGTGGGATATGGCTATTGGACTTCAAGAGGTTGATAACTTAAAACCATCTAAGTATTTAGAAAAGTTGTTACAAGAAAATGTAACAGGTGAAAAAACAATTTATGAAGTAGAATATGAATTGAAACAATATTATGTGGAAAAAGATAAAAAAGATAAAACAATTCAAGATGAATTTGAATGTGATTTAGTTTCTACTAGGATAGTTCAATTATTAGAAGAAGATAATTTTGAATTATCAGTAGATTATATAAAATATATTCATGAGTATTTATTTAAAGATGTTTATGAATTTGCAGGAGAATTTAGAAAGGTAGATTTTTCTAAACATGAAAGAATTTTAAATAATGATTCAGTTGCTTATGGAGATTGTAAATTATTAGAACAGTCATTAGATTATGATATATCATTAGAAAAAAATAAAAAATATGATGAAATGAATATTGTTGATGTAATTAATAATATAACTAACTTTTCTTCAAGCATATGGCAAATACATCCATTTAGAGAAGGTAATACTAGAACTACAGCACTATTTATAGAAAAGTATTTAGTATCACTTGGATATGATGTAGATAATACTATGTTCAAAGAAAAATCAGTTTATTATAGAAATGCATTAGTAAGAAGTAATTATTTTAATAATTATTTAAATATAAAACAGGATAATAGTTTCCTAATTAAATTCTATGAAAACTTATTACTAGGTAAAAATAATAATTTACATTCAAGGAATTTAATTGTAGAAGAATTATTTAATAAAGAGAATTAAAAAGAGGCGCTAGTACAGGCTTATTAATTTGATAGGTTTTTGTATTGGTGTTTTTTTAGTAGTAGGAGGTAATTTTTAGATATGAAGTATAATGAATTTTCTAAAATTTCCATTCATAATCATATAGGCGGAAACAATTGTGAAAGGAAATTAGATGAACAATATGATAAAGAGTTATCATTTGATTTAGAATTAACAACAAATCTTTTAAAAGATGCTAAAAATAATGATTACGATTTATTGGCTATGACAAATGCTAATGTTTTTAGAATAGAAGATTATTTAAAAGCAAAATATATTGCAAAAAGTTATGATATAAATATAATACCTGGAGTAGAATTAAATGTATCAAATGAAGATATGACTAAATTTTTACATGTGGTATTGTTGGTTGATCCTAAATCTAATTTGGTAAAATTTTCTAAAAAAGTTGATGAAATAATTGAAATAAATAAAAATAATTACATTGATATAAATCAACTAGTTGACATAGTTATATCACATAAAGTCATTTTAATCCCTCATGGGTTAAAACAATCAAATGTAAAAAAACCGAATAAAGATAGAAGTGCAGTTTTAAATGTTGAGCAATTTAAAGAAATAATTAGCATGGATGATGCAATTCCTATTGTTATGGAAGATGCAAAGACTTATCATAAAGAAACTTTAAAATTGAAACTTAAAGATAAGTTATCCGAGAAAGAAATGTATTGGGTTGATAGAAGTGTGGCCATATCAGCGGCTGATAGAAAACATTTTAATGAAATAGATTCTCCAACATATATATGGGCTGGAAATTCTTTTGATGATTTATATTTTTCCGTATTGATGAAAAATACTAGGATTAAAAGAGAAGAGGATATAATAATAAAGACTAGCTATATTTCAAAAATAGAAATAATTCCTAAAGTTGAAAATCCACAAATATCTAAATCAATTATAGAATGTTCTCATGGGTTAAATTCAATAATTGGAAAAAGTGGCTCTGGAAAAACTTTATTGCTAAATGCTATTAAGTACAACTTAACTGGTGAAAATCTAGAATGTAGAACAAGTAGCATAAGCTATTATGAAAACGTATATAAAGATGTTGATTTTGTTTTTTATGATTCTTTTGGTAATCAGATAGATAACAAAAGCAATTGGAAAATATTTGAAGGTGAAAATTTATACAATAAGATATTACAAGTATATTCTAGTGATAAGACCAAGATAATAGAAGAATTAGACTTAAGAATTAATGATTCAAAATTTAAATCTGAGATAGCGAAGTTTTCTGAAAAAATAAGTTCTTATATAAAAAATGAAAATGAAATAAGAAAAATTAGCAAGCAAATCGATTCTGATTTAGCAGCACTATTGAGTAATATTAAGTTTTTAAAAGAAAATAAACAAAAAGATAATTCAATTACATATTTAGTTAATTCGGAAATTGAGAATTCATTTGAAAAAATTAGTATTGAAATGAATGATATAAGAAAGGACTTTGAATTATTTAATAAAATATTTTTTAATTTGAAAAAAATATCTCGAAAATATTCAAATGATACATTTGTTGAACAAATAGAAAATCTTGAAAAAAATTTAAGAAACAAAATTAGAGAAAAATTAATTATAATTAATAATAAAAGATTGGATTTAAAAAAAGTAATATTATTACAAACTACATTATATGAAATTATTAGAGATTATAATTCTGTTTTAGGTAGAAAAATAGAAAGTATTGTTAACAAACAACAGCAAAATTTAAGAATTATTGAATCTATAAAAAATAATATGGTTAAATTGATTTTAATAAAGAAAAGCTATGATGTTCCATATTTAAATACACATGACTTTTTTAAAAGTATGTTTTTAAGTAACACTACATATTCAAAACTTATCTTAAAAAAATTTAATTTTGTTATTCCAAAAGATAAGTTTACAAAAATATTTGAAAACTCTATTGGTTCAGCTAGAGGTAAAATCAATTTAAGTGAATTTAATATGAATGAAGTTAATTTATGCAATCCAAGTGAGGTGTTCAAGTTTTTACAAATATATATTAATAATGAATATGATAATTATATTATATTAAATAATGATTATAACAATTATGTTGAATATGAATTGCAATTAAAAAATTCACTTAATAATTTTGAAAATATTGAAACAATGAGTGCTGGAGAGTTAAGTAAAACATATATTAATAATTTACTTGATAGTAGTATAAAAAATGAAGGAACAAGCGCAATAATATTATTTGATCAACCGGATAATTCTCTTGAAAAAAAATTCATATTAAATGAATTGGTAACAAAAATTGATGATTTAAGAGCAGATTATCAAATATTTATTACAACACACGAACCACTTTTAGTTGTTAACGCTGATTCAAATAGTATTATTGAGGCAAAAAACGATAAGACGGCTATTAGTTCAAAAAATAAAATAGTATATAGAAACCTTTCTTTTGTTGACAAATATGATTCAAAAGATAAAATGATAAACGATATAGCAGAACTTGTTGATGGTTCATATGATGCTATTAAAGATAGAACAAAAATATATGGAGGTATGTTAAATGAAAATAATAATTAATGAAGAGGAAAAGATAATTTTAAATGGTGAAGAATTGAAGGACAATCAGGTAAATTCTGAATTTCTAGAAAAAGTTGTTGAGTGCGGTTTGTCAAATGAATTGGAAATAGAAATTAAAGGAGATGAAAATTTACCTGTATCAAAATTATTTTTAGATATTAAAAATATGGTAAATCCAGATTCTGAGTTTAGAAAAAAATTAGAAGAAATAGAAGAAGAAAAGAAAAAAGTATCTGAAAGCAAAGAACCTGAAAGTGAATTTGATTCTTAAAATAAAAAAAGAGACCCAGTCCATTAAAGGACTAGGTCATCTTCATTTTTAGGTTTTACTATTTCATATTTTTCATAATCATACGATTCTTCTGGTTCATGTAATGTTTCTTTATGTTCTAATAAGATAGTTGTTTTAGTTTCAATAACATTATTATTTAATCTACTGTTTTGTAATTCGATAATATTAACAATAGTATCAAGTCTATTTTGATACATATGGGAATAGATGTTTAATGTTTCATCAATTTTAGTGTGTCCGAGATATTTAGCAACTAAAGTTATATTAGCACCACTATCTATTAATAAAGAAGCACAACTATGCCTAAAGTCATGTATTCTTATATCTTTAACTCTTGCCATAAAAGCATTCTTTGTTTTTCTATCTAATAGAGTAGTAGCAGATAATGGATCAATATTACCAAACACATACCAAGATTCACTAAAACAATAATCAATTTCATCGTCTTTATTTTTTAATTCTATATTTTATTTATAAATATATTTTTTACTATCAATTAATTCTTTATTATTCTTATAAAAACAAATTAGATTCTAATGAAAATACTATTAATAGATTATCAATAGAATCTAATTTGTTTTTATTTATATTATTTAATCTTTCTAAATCATTATAGTGGTCAATTAACTTTTCAACATCCTTAGAACTATATCCAATAATATTTTTCTTAATATTTAAATTGTTATTTTTAATATTATTTTCTAATACTTCTTTAGATTTGCTTAATTCAATATTATACTTTTTAATATCTTTATATAAATTATTCATTTCAGATTTTAATTCATTTATCTTATATTCTAATTTGGTTTGATGGACCTTATTAGAACCAATATTACCTCTGTCTAATTTATAACCATAATCAGTTATATATTTATTAAATTTATTTTGAATATTAGTAAAGAATTTCTACCACCTATATTTTTCCAAAATTGATCGTTATTTAAAAAGTTACCTTTAACAGATTCATAAATAATTTTATTATCTTTATCTCTAAGTAATATAGTTTTACCATTTTCTTTAATTAGATTTCCTTCTGAATCTCATTTGTAACATTTTCTTTTAACTTCATTAACAATAGGTAAGAAGTAAGCTTGTATGTGAGGAGTATCTTCATCATAATGAACTTGTGCCATTACTATATTTTCTTTGCCAACAATATCTTCTAAAAACTTCATACAACAATTAAAATAATTAGTTACATCATAAGGAATATCTTCTTTAGACTTAATATCAGACGCTAATATATTTTGACCTTTCTTATCACCTGATTGATAAATTCTATCAGTTTCTTTAAATGGTAAACCCAGAGTCATAAAAAACTCTGGGCCACTTGTAAATGTTACACCATTTAATATATTTGTTTTGGTTTTACGAGAATATTCTATATTTCTATCTTCTAAAATAGATTTAACTTCTTGATATAAATTACTATTATTAATATCCTTATAATGTACATTAAATTTAGTTTTTTTCAAATCATAATTACCTGTACCAATTCTTTTATTCATTTCATTACCTATAAGGTATAAATCTTTAGTTTTATAATTATTAACAAATCTTAATACTTGCTTTCCATCATACATATACCAACCTTTTTATTCGAAATAGTTTAAATAGTAGTTATTATATGGAATGCTAGGTTCCATTTTTTCTATATCAACTAGCATTTTATATAAAGCCTTTCTATCAGTTTTTTCACTATCACAGTTGTTAGTAAATTCATATTTTTTATAAATTTCTTCTTCACTCATATTTGTTAATTTTATTAAATTAAACATAGCTTGGCAAACATAAATGGGCAATTCAATTTCATCAACATAATCCGTTAAATATTTAATGTGATTTTCTTTCTTTTTCATTGCATCAACCTTCTTTCTATATTTTTCTTTACTTGTAGGTCAAGATGGTAGGGTATCTTATATACCTAGAGTTTTAGTAATTACATAACTCTCGTACCAATAGGGTAATTGCTAGGCACAACTTGTATTTGTTCAACGAGTCAGCAGAATATGGCACTTACAATATCTGACTCTGTTTAGTTGTCAAAGAACAAACCATAAGTTCCGAATTGGCATACCTTGTATTAAAATAAAAGTTCCACTATAGAAATTATTATAAAAATAATAGCATATAAGTTCCATAGTGTCAAGCTATGGCTTAGTAAAATTTGAAAATCCTTAAATTTGTATTTTTTCGACAAATTTTGTATCAAATGTTCCAAAATGGAAATTTTATGTTATAATAGATTTATGAAGAAAAATAGGAGGTAATTCTGTGGAAAAGAGAAAACCAATGGATGTTACTATAGGAACAAATATGAGTAAATTAAGAAAACAATTTAATTTAACTCAAAGGGAAATATGTTCTGTAGTAGGAGTTAATACATCTACATATAAACACTATGAATTAGGTGATAGAATGGTACCTATTAGTGTATTAAAAGATTTGGCTAAATTTTATAAAGTATCTACAAATTACTTTTTTGAAAATATGCCAGAGTTATCTGACAAAGAATCATCAGAATTATCTAATTTTGCTTTAAAAGTAGCAGATGATACACCGAAGTATGTTAAGGTTACTTTTAAAGAAATGTATAAATATTTTGATAAAGAAGAAGAAAAAAATCAAGCTAGAATTAGACTTAGAATTAAGAATTTGAGATTAGAGAATAATAAATCTCAAAAAGAATTAGCAAAATACTTAGAAATAGATTTATCTACTTATAACAAATATGAAAAAGGTAGTAGAAAACTAAGTAATGAAGTAGTTAAGAAATTAGCTGAATATTACAATGTATCAGTAAGTGATATAGTTGATTAATAAATGACAGAATGACACTAGAAATGAGTATAGGGTATATCTTAACTTAATGTCATAGCGTCATATCAAAGAATGGGGAGAAGTTTATGAAAAATAAAAAAAAATTAAGAGTGTTTGAGGGATTTGCTGGTTATGGCGGTGGACATTTTGCTTTAAACAGATTAAAAGAAAAATATCCTAATTTTGAATTTGAAATAGTTGGATATTCTGAAATAGATAAATATGCATGTGAGTTATATGATTTGAATCATAAGGATAAAAATGGGAATGCAATTAAAAATTTTGGGGATATTACAAAATTAAATCCAGATGATGTTCCGGATTTTGATATATTTATGGGTGGATTCCCATGTCAACCATTTTCTACTGCAGGAATGCAAAAGGGTGTAGATGATCCGTATGGAAGGGGAACTTTATTTCAACATATAATGAGAATTTGTGAAAGCAAAAAACCAAAATATATATTATTAGAAAATGTAAAAGGTTTTTTTTCAAAAAAGTTTGAAGACACAAGAATGCAAATGGATAATATGCTAATAAGGATGGGCTATTCCGCAGGAAAGAAAGATGCTCCATTAAGGGTAGCGCTTTTAAATAGTAAAGATTATGGGGTTCCGCAAAATCGCGAAAGAGTTTGGATGTTTGCTAAATTGGGTGGATTACCAAAAGATTTTTCGATGATCCCGGAGGAAATACATAATGGATTATTGATGGCGGACTTTCTGGATCCGAAAGGATATGTACCTAAAGAAATGTATTTATCTGAAAAACAGATTGATCATTTAAAAGAAAAACATAATATCGACAGCTTTAAAGTAAAAAAAGCATTATGTTTTGATGTTTATAATAAAAAAATAAAGACGGATGGCTATTCAATTACAATTACAATGCCAGAGCATAATAGTTTGAGAGTTATCGAACCATCTAAAGATAAAGAAATAGTTAGAAAAATGTCAGTTACAGAGCAATTTAGACTTATGGGGTTAGAAGGATTAGATGGTGTGGGAAGGAAACCAGATATTGTATTTGGAAAACAATCATACACACAATTATCAAAAAGAGCTGGAAATGGATGGGATGTGAACTTAGTATATATTCTATTAGAACATATATTTAAGCAATTAAAAGAAATAGATGAAGATTGGCTAGAATAGTTTGGAGGTAAATATGAAAGAATTAAAATTTAAAATATCTGAAACATCACTTAGGTATGGAATGTATAATAATTACAAAAAAGGACACACCGCTAGTGTTGAAACAGAGCTTAATCAAAGCCAAAATCCAAATAAATGGAGAAATGATATATTACAATTACGAACTATGAATTGTAGAGTTGATGATAATAAAATTACTTCTGATTTAATAGCTGCTTGTAGAAAGAATGAAAAGAACAAAACAATTGTTACTGATATATTTGTTTTTGATAATATATTGGTAAATGGTGAAAAATTGGATGTTAATGCTTCATATTGTATGTATATAAAAGAAGAAACTTCTGAAACTGCTAATGTTATTAATGCCTCACATAATAGTAATACACATTTAGGAAGATTAATGATTCACTATCCAATCTCATTTGATTATAGAAAAGATGGTTTTAATATTAATAATAGACTAATTCTTGATAAAATAATGGAAGAAAATGGTGATTATGCATTTGTTGTTAATGGATTTGTATATTACCCTGAAACTCATACATTAAATTTTTTAGTAAAACTAGTTGGGCCTAGAGGAATATTATTGACGAGTGTTTTTAAGGAGGGAAAAGGTGTAGGACAAAAGTTAAAAATAGATGATAGCTTTTCTTTTGAAAACAATGTTATTGTTACTTGTAAGAGGAACATAGTTACAGGTAAAGAGGATATAGAAATTGAAGAAATTAATAGAACAAGAAGTAGTAATGGATTAAAAGGAGAGGAATTTGTTTATCAATTATTAAAAGAAAAATTATTAGAAGACAACGATTTATTTCATACCAGTAAAACATATAAATTTTCTCCGTATGACATAGAATATGTAGAAGCTGGGGTAAAAAAATATATTGAAGTTAAAGCTACACAGAGTAATAAAGAAGTTTTTAATTTATCATCTGGAGAACTTAAATTTATGAATGAGCACAAAGATAATTATATTTTATATATGGTAACGAATGTCAATTCAGAATTTCCTAATTATAAAATATATACTTATAAAGATATTATGAATATGAAAATGACACCAGTTAGTTACAGAGTTACTATTTAGGGAGGTTACGGGGTTATGGTTGTAGAAAGAGTAAAGTATGAAACTAAAAAAATGCTTGAGGCAAATGATTTTAAATTGAAAGATTATTTTAATGAATATGGGCATATAATTATTCCGCTATATCAAAGAGGATATTCTTGGGAAGATAAGAATATGGAAGTTTTTATTAAAGATATATATGATAATAATAATTATTATATTGGAAATATAATGGCACTACCAAATGATTTAAATGTTGAATTAATTGATGGCCAACAAAGAATCATAAGTTCATTTTTAGTTTTGTGTTGCCTAAAAAATAAATTTAATTTGAATGAAGATTTTACTTTTTTAGATGATGGTAAAAAAATTAAAGTTGAAACAAGAGCACCAAGTGATGATAGTAGATTGTTAGAATTTATTTATAATGATGATATAGCGATAAGATATCGAACTAGGCGTGAAGTTAAGGAATATGAAAAAGCATATAAGACAATAATAGATAATAATATTGTACCTAAAATATTAATGGAAAAATTACTAAATGTAATTATAGTGGAGATTAAATTTGTTCAAACTGAAACTGATGCGCATAATATGTTTGTTAATTTAAATACTAAAGGTAAGAGTTTGGAAAACGTTGATATCTTAAAAAGTCAATTGTTTAAATATTTAAGTTTTGATGAAATGCATGGGATAGAATATTATAAAGAAGGATGGTTTGAAACTATAAATCATATATCTGAAAAAAATGCTCAAAGATATTTTGAGAATTTTAATGATGTGTATCTAGAAAATAATAAAGATAAAAAAATAGATAACGTGATTAAAAATGTTAATAATTTACAAAGAGCAAAAGAATACTATGACAATTTTTGTTATGATTCTGAACAAATAAACGGAATGTGCAGATGTGCATTAACAGTATACAATCATTCTGTTGAATATTTAAATAATAGATATGATGGAAATGTTTCTCTTGAAGTGTTAAATGATTATTTAAAATTATTAGATAAAGCAAAATTTAAGCAATTCGATGTAGTCTTAATACCATTATTACATGTTAGAAATAATAGAGAGCGTTTATTATTTATTAATAATTATACAATTATTATAAAATTTATTAAATTTATACTTATGCATCAAGAAATAATGTCTATTAATAAAGCAAGTCCATCACAATATGGAAATGATTTTAAAGCTATTGCAAGAAAACTATTTTTAAACAAAGACTATAAAAATATTATTAAAGAGTTCTTAAGTAATAATTTAAAAGTTCATTCTAGAGAAACAATTTTAAAAACAATAGAAGAAATTAGAATAGATCATAATAACACAAAGCATGCTAAGCAAATAATCATGTTATTAGAAGGAAATATTAATGTCGATATGATAATTGAACATTTTGTTTTACTAGATGAAGAAAATGAAAATTCAATGAAAATCGGCAATTGTATTCCTGTTAATTTTGATGAATATGGACAATTAAATGTAGATAACAAATTACAACGTTATTCACAAAATGCAGTATCAGAGCCATTCTTAAGAACTTTTCTAGAATATGGATTTAATACTACTAATTATATTAAAAAAATTAATGAAAGAACACAAAAAATAAGTGAAGAATATGCAAATACATATAAGCAATTATATGATGAGTTAGCAAATGAATAAAGAGGGATTAAAATGAAAAATGAAGTCTTGAGTTCTCCTATTAGATGGGCAGGTTCAAAAAAACGTGTTTTAAATGAAATGCTTGAATCGTTCAAGAAAGATAAAGAAAATTACGTAGAACCTTTTCTAGGATCGGGAGTTGTAATGATAAATGTATTAAATAATATAGATACACTACATTATAAAAATATTTATGTTAATGATATAAATAGCAATATAATTCATTTCTATAAATTCTTAAAAACAAAACCAAAAGTTCTAATTCAATCATTATTAGAATTGTCTGAAAATTATAATTGTAAAAGTTGCGATGAACAAGAAAAAATGTATTATGAAATTAGAGAAAAATTTAATAATACAGAAGATAACAGAGAAATTTACTTTTATTTTTTAATGAAGGTTGGATTCAATGGTGTATATAGGGAAAACAAATTAGGAAAATTTAATGTTCCCTTTGGAAGAAAAGAAAAATTTATTGTTAATGAAGATATGTTGTTAACAATTTCAAAGTTAATAAAAAATGTGAAATTTTATAATTTAAGTTATGAAAAATTTTTAGATATGTTATCAAAAAAAGGAATATTAAATAATAGCTTTATATATTGTGATCCACCCTATATCCCGGATGATGAACTTGTTAGTCAAAAACAGGAATTATATACTAGCGGTAAATTTAATCATTATGATTTTGTGAAAAAATTAAAAACATTTAATAATAGTGATATTATGGTATCAATGTCTGAATCAACTAAAGCAAAAAAAATATATGGAGCATATTTTATACGTAAGAATTTGGTTGATATTATTAGAACAATTAATCCGCAAAAATTATTTAAATCTAAAGAAATATTGCTTATAAATTATCAAGATAACAACTAATTTTCAGATGCCCTTTTAGGTGCACAAACTTATAAATTATATTAAATTTAAGTAAATTTTAATAAAACTAAAAACACTTAACCCCTTATAAAATAAGGGCTTTAATATTACATGGAATTAGACAAATTAGAACTAAGTCGCCCCCTGAAATCCCAACCGAAAGGTTGGGATACTTTGTTTATAAGGGGTTATAAAATTAATTAGAATTTCAACCACACATATAACTACCCACTCTGGTAGTTTTTTAATAATTAAAAGAAGTCTGTTTTATAATCATTTTTGAATAAAGATAATATATTAGCAGAGGAAAGTAGTGAATTGTTACAAAAGTTACTTGAATCAATTCTATTATTCAAAAAATCCATATATAAAAAACAAAATTATACTAGTTATTTTAATAGTTTTTATATATAATACTGACAAATAAAAACTTTTTTGTTATAATTTTACTAGCAAATATGTTACGAGAAAAAACAATATAACAAAAGGAGTAAAAAAGTATGAAAAATGAAATAGTAGAGTCTTATACATGGAATATTTTGAAAAAGCAATTACAAAAGGCCAAAATATCTAATACAGCATTATATAATATAATTGATAATGTGAAAGAACAGCTATACTCAATTCTTTATAACTTTAAAGATGAAGAGTTTAGAAATGCAATTTTAATAATTGGTAGTGAAGAAGGAACTTTTTATGAACCAAAAAATATTTTAGTGGCTAATATGGTTGTTGTTGCTATTAGGAATAGTTTACTTGAAGGTGTAAGTAGTAAAAGTTATAAAAAATATGGCTCTAATACTTATTTAAGCGATTTGTCTATAAAAGAAATAACAAAAAGTGCTGTTGAATATTTTTCAAAAATAGATTTACTAGAACTTTCCAATTCACTTATACTTGATGAAAGTAAAGATATTTATAGGAACATTTCTAACAAATATCCAACTGCAATGAAAGCTTTAACTGAATTATCAAAATGTAGTGAATCTAACCTTGAACGTGATTATAAAAAACTAGAAACAAAACCTTTTGAACTTGAAGAGTTGAATAATGTTTTAACTGATGAGATAAAAGGAACAGTTTATGAAAGTGGTATAGATTCTACCTTTAATGACACGCTTTGTAATTTGTTATTAGAAATCAAAAACAATAACAGTAAATTATTTTTTATAGATAGTTTTAAAATGTGTACTAGAAATTTTGAAAAACTATTAAAAGTTTTAGAATTTGTATTAACACATGATGCATTCTTTTTAACAAATAATTATTTTCTATCAAATACCTATGTATCAAGAAGAAAAAACTTATTAAAAGCTTCACATACAACAGAAGAGGCATTTAAAAAGGTTTCTTCGTTATATGAAGTATCTAATAAATATAAAGATTTATTAGAAGAAATATCTAAACTTTATTCATAATTTTAATACTAAAATAAAACAAGAATCTACTTTACATATTTTCTTGTTTTTTTTCATATTCAATAATATTTTTAACTTTTTCATAATCTTCTTCTTTAGATCCACTTTCAATAACATAGTCATAAATACCACTGTTGCTTATTTCATAAATAGCTTTATTTAATCTTTCTTTAATTGCCTCATCGCTATCAGTTCTTCTATTTCTTAGTCTATATTCAAGCTCTTCTAAAGAACGAGGTCTTAAGAATATTAATAAGGCATTTTTATAATTTTTTCTTACTTGTTTAGCACCATTAACATCTATCTCTAATATAACATTTATACCTTCATCTAGTTTTTTAAATACAATATCTTTTAAAGTTCCGTAGTAAAGCCCTTTATAAACTTCAGCATACTCTAAGAAATTATCTTCCTTTATATTTTTAACAAAATCATCTTCATCAACAAAATAATAATCAACACCATCTTGTTCATACATATTAGTTTTTTCTATTTTTCTTGGTCTTCTTGTAGTCATAGAAATTGAATACCAGAAATCATCGTTTTCCTTGACAAGTCTTTCTCTAATTGTACTTTTACCTATACCACTTGGTCCTGATATTACTATTAATAAACCTTTTTTCTTCTTCATTTTATAATCCTCTTTCTTACTTTGTTCTAATACTTGTACTTAATTATAAAATAAATTTAAATTATCTTCAAGGAATTTTTAACAAATTCTTTTTTTCTTTTCATAAATTTGTTATAATTTATATATAAACATAAAAGGAGACTTGATAATTATGTATTTAAAGGAAATTAAAATATCGGGTTTTAAATCATTTGCGGATAAAACAAATATTACTTTAGATGATAAAATTACATGTATCGTTGGACCAAATGGAAGTGGAAAAAGTAATATAATTGATGCGGTTAAATGGGTACTTGGTGAGCAATCGGTAAAATCTCTTCGTGGTACTAATAATATGAGTGATGTTATTTTTGCTGGTAGTAAATCAAGAAGTCCACTTAACCTTGCAAGCGTTAGTCTTGTTTTTGACAATAGTGATTCTTATTTAAAGGTTCCATATACTGAGATATCTGTTACAAGAAAAGTTTTTAGAAGTGGTGAAAATGAATATTACCTTAATAACGAAAAATGTCGTTTAAAAGATATTTATGACTTATTTCTTGACAGTGGTATGGGAAAATATGCTTTTAATATAATTTCACAAGGAGAAGTAAGTAAAATTATAAGTGATTCTCCACTTGAAAGAAGAACTATTTTTGAAGAAGCTGCTGGAGTATTAAAGTATAAAAGAAGAAAAGAAGAAGCTTTAAAAAAACTTGATAAAACAAATGAAAATTTAACTCGTGTCAAGGATATAATAAAAGAGTTAGAAGAACAAATTGAACCACTAAAAATTCAAAGTGAAAAAGCAAATAAATATTTAAAAATAAAAGAAAATTTAGAACAAATAGAAATAGCGTTAATTGCTAACGATTTGGAAAAATTAAATGTTTTATATCATGAACAAACAAAACAGATTGAAGATTTAACAAACGAAATAATAGAAAAAACAACAAGTATAACAAATGATGATATTGAACTTGAAAATAAAAAACAAGAACTAGAAAAGATAAATGAAAATCTTACATCACTACAACAAAATCTTCTTCTATTAACAAAAGAAGAAGAAAAACTAAATGGTGAAAAAAATATTATTAAAGAAAGAAGTAAATATGATGCTGAAGATGTAAAGGTTCATGAAAACATTACAAATTTAAAAGAACAAAAACTTTCTTTGAATAACAAGTTATTATCTATAAAAACAGACTTAACTATTTTAGATAATAAAATAAAAGATAATATAAAAGAAAGTAGTAATAAAAATAATGAATATGTTTCATTAAATAATACAAAAGAAGAAATAAAAAATAAAATTTCATCTTTGGAAAATTCAATATCACAAACAGAATACAAAATAAAATATTTAAATGACTATATAGAAAATAGTAGTTTTCCTATGAGTGTTAAAAGACTTCTTAACAACCCTAAACTTAAAGGCATTCATAATACAATATCTAAATTAATTGATGTTGAAGAAAAATATGCTTTATCATTAGAAGTAGCTTTAGGTGGCGCTAAAGACTATGTTGTTGTTGATAACCCAAATATTGCTAAAGCTTGTATTAATTATTTAAAAGAAAACAATTTAGGAAGAGTAACATTTTTTCCACTTGATGTTATTAAACCAAGATTTATTGATAATGAAACATTAAATGAATTAAAAACTAAGGAAGGATTTATAAATGTCTTAGCAAATCTTGTTTCATACGATGAGATGTATAAAAATATTGTTTTTAATCAACTAGGTAATGTTTTAGTGATTAATAATATTGATAATGCTAATATAATTAGTAAAGTAATAAATAATAAATATAAAATAGTAACTCTTGATGGAGAAATAATTAATGTTGGTGGTTCTATAACAGGAGGTACAATTAAGAAAAAAAGTATTATAAGTGAAAAATATGAACTAGAAAATTTATTAACAAAAAAAGAACTAGGAGAAAAAGAAATTTTATCTTTAAAAGAAAAACAAGAAATTATTTTAAAGGACATTAAAGAAAAAGAAACTACTTTATATGAAATAGGCAAAGAAAAAGTATTGCTAACTGAAGAGTATAATGCTAAACATGAAAATTATAACAATCTTAAAGACACTCTTGATAGGGTTACTTTAGAACTTAATAATTTGGAAGATTTAGAAGATAATTCAATAAAAAGTGAAGAAGAAAAAATTCTTGAAAAATATTATGAAGTATTAAAAGAAAAAGAACTTGTTAATAAAAAACTCCTTCTTTTAACTGATGATAAAGAAAAAGTATCTTCTTTAATAGAAGAATATCAAGCTAAATATAGACTAAATAACTCTAATATAAGAAATTTAGAAGAAAAGAAAAAGACATTAGAAATAGATAGTTCTAAAATGAGTGTTAAAATGGACAACCTACTTACTATTTTAAGTGAAACATACCAAATGACATTTGAAAAAGCTAAGGCTAATTATGTTCTAGAAGAAGATATAGATGTAGCAAGAAAAAATGTTAACATTTACAAAAAAGAATTAAAAGAAATTGGTATAGTTAACCTTGGCGCTATTGAAGAATATGAAAGAGTAAGCAAAAGATATGACTTTTTAACAAAACAAAATAATGATTTAGAAGAAGCTATAACAACACTTCTTAAGATTATAAATGAATTAGATAATGTTATGGAAAAAGAGTTTATTAAAACATTTAAAGAAATTGAAATAGAATTTAATAATGTCTTTAAAGAGTTATTCGGTGGAGGATACGCTAAGTTAAAGTTAACAGATGAATCTAATATTTTAGAAACAGGGGTTAATATTGAGGTTTCACCTCCAGGGAAAAAGATAACTTCTATAAGCTTATTATCAGGTGGGGAAAAGACTCTTACTGCAATAAGTCTACTATTTGCTGTTTTAAATATTAAAAAAATACCATTCTGTTTATTTGATGAAGTAGAAGCAGCCCTTGACGAAGCAAATGTTGATAGAGTAGGAGCATACTTTAGTAAGTATATTGGTAAAACACAACTAATAATTATTACCCACAAAAAGAAAACCATGGAATATGCTAATACCCTATATGGTATAACAATGCAAGAGTCAGGTGTTAGTAAACTTGTTAGTGTAAAATTAGTAGATTAGAAGGAAATTCCTTCTTTTTTGTTGATTAAATAAACGATATATGTTATTATAATAACCAATTATTAGAGGTGCTGTAATGGAAAAATATGATGAAATAATAAATGCAATAAATATGATTAATAAACAAGCTTATAATAAAACAGATAATGTTTTAAAAGATCTTATGAGGTTTATTTTTACAAGTTTTGGAAAGTTTAATGAAGGAGCATTTGAATTTATTTATGAATATGCAATTAAAGATTCATTAATGAACTTTTATAATTTCGCTAAAGAAAATAATTTGAAAGAGGAGGTAATTAATTCTTCTTTAACCCTTCCTGGAATTGGTTATATGAAAGAAGGTAATTCTTTAAGAATTATTTTAGATATAGATCCTAAACAACATGATTCATTTATGATTGAAATAAATCCTTCTAATAAGACTATAAATATTTATTGTTTAAATAAAAAGTATTATTTAAAAGGCGAAAGTATTGCATGTTACGAATGTGCAAAAGCTTATGAATATTGTTATAACGAGAATAATAGAGTTGAAGTTTCATCTCCGACTACTATTTGTGATTGTTTCTTTAATGAAGATGGACTTATGAATAAAAAAGAAATAACAATTACATATGATGATGCTTTATTTATGGAAATAACAAGAAAGCAAGTATTTGTAAAACACTTTCTTGAACAAGGAAATTATAAAGAAGCAGAAAATATACTTTTAAGTTATAAAGAAAAATTAAAAGCATTGCCTATATTGCATGATGACAAATTTAAAGTAATATTTGAAAGAAATAATGAATGTTTTACTATTGTAAATAAATCTTTACAATGCTTAATTAGTGATAACATTGTTTACGAAGATAAAAAAGAAATATATTTAAATCCAGAAAATAGACTTTATGATTTAAACTGCTTTGATGATATTTGTTCTAAAGATGAAAACTATTTAAATGGAATAGAAAAAGAAGAAAATAAGAAGTTAAAAGAAACTTATTTAAGAAGATTAAGAAGTTTAGATTAACTTCTTTTTATATAAAAAAGACCTTAAATAGGTCTATACTTATCAGCATCTTTATAAGGATTACTTTTATCAATTCTATCAATAAATAAAATTCCATTTAAATGATCAATTTCATGTTGAAAAGCAATTGCAAGTTCTTCACGCCCTCTAACTCTTATTTTATTACCATCAACATCATACCCTTCAACTGTTACTCTTGCATATCTTGGTACAATTCCTTCGCATTCACGATTAATACTTAAACATCCTTCTCCTTCTTCAACGTAAATCATCTCTTCGGAGTTACTAACTATTTTTGGGTTAATAATAACATAGTTTTTAAATGTTTCTTTTATTTCTTGTTCATGGACAACAACAAAGTATCTTTTATTAATTCCAAGTTGAATGGCAGCAAGTCCCATGCCTGGTCTTAAATCATATTTTTCTGCTATTTCTTCTATTTGACTGTTTGTTAAGTAATCAATTATGTCGTTAATAGTGTTTTTATCTTCTTCGCTCAAAGGAAACTTAACTTCTTCACTAATAGTTCTAAGTCTTTTATCTACTTCATCTAATATATCTAACTTTTTAATATTTTTAGTGCTTTTTTTCATATACTTCACCCTTTTTGTAAAAATCAGTTATATTTTACCACAAAACAAGAAAAAAGGAAATAGTTTTCTCTATTTCCTAACAATAATTATATATTAGTTCCAATTTCTAGCGCCAAGAATAATTATTAATAAGATAAATAATACTAGAACAATTGCATATCCGCTTCCAGCATATCCTGTGTTACCACCGCATGTTGGCATAGTATTTCCACAGCATGATGTTCCACCATAGTTACCGTATCCATAAGAATTTCCGTAATAATACATAAACATCCTCCTTTTGATTTATCTAATATAGTTTATTAAACTAGTAAAGTTTTTGCCATTATAAATAACTAAGTTTTATTAAATAATTGTTTACATAGTTTAAAAAATGTTTATTTTTAAGTTTAATAAAAGATAAATTTGTGTTATTATATTAATGAGGATAGAGTATGAAAAGTAAATTAAGAAATATTGATAAAAAACTTTTTTTAACAACAGTAGTTTTATTTGGTTTTGGGCTTATTATGATATTTTCTGCTTCAAGTGTAACAGCTTATTTTCAAGATGTAAGTCCTAGTTATTATTTTACTAGACAATTAGTCATAATATTAATTGCGTTTTTAATATGTGCAATTATTGGAATGCGAATAAAAACCAAGAATTATAAGGGATACTCGTGGATAGCACTTGTTGCTATAACTTGTATTATTTTTGCTACACTTATTTATTCTGTTGCTATAAATGGTGCAAAAGGGTGGATTGAACTTCCTGTTATTGGTACTATTCAACCTAGTGAATTTGCTAAACCCATTATTATTATATGGATAGGAACAATGCTAGGTTTTTCTAAAGATAAAGAATTAAAAGATCAAGTAAAAAACTCTTTAGTGGTTCTAATTGTAGCTGCTTTAATCTTTTTTATGGTAGTTTTAGAAAAGGATTATGGTACCGCGATAATATTTTTCATAATATGTGCAGTTATGTTTTTTACATCTCCTGTTGATAAAATAATTAAAAAGAAAATAGGTTTAATTGGAGGCACTGCAGCAGCTTTTATGATTATTGTGTTAACAATTATAACTTTAAATGTACCAGGTTTTATTGATAGTGATAAATTAGATAGATTTAATATAAAATCACCATGTGAAAGATATTTAACAACAGGTAATCAAATATGTAATGGTTATATAGCTATTAATAATGGAGGATTATTAGGAAAAGGATTTGGGAATAGCACTCAAAAATATTTATATCTTCCAGAAGCTCATACGGATTTTATATTTCCTATAATAGTTGAAGAAACTGGAATTGTCGGAGCAGTATTTGTTTTATTTTTATATTTTTTACTTATTTGTAGAATATTAAGTATTGCAAAAAAAACAACTAATAATGCTAATAGACTTATATGTTATGGTACGGTTACCTATATATTATCGCATATTGTTATTAATTTATTTGGAGTAACTGGAATTATTCCTTTAACAGGTGTGCCACTTCCGTTTATGAGTTACGGAGGAAGTTTTGCGGCTTCGATAATTGTAATATTAACTGTTATTCAAAGAATAAACTATGAAGAAAACAAAAAAATACAAAAAAAATGACCTAAAATTTAGGTCATTTTAATTTTGACCCGTATAATTATATATGGAGGGTAAATTATATGGAAAAAATAAAAGAAATATTTGAAGAAAATAAAATAACTATAGTTTCTTGTTTAACAATACTAATTTTATCTTTTTTTCTAAATGTTTATATGTATTATTTTATAAATGATAATATAAATAACATTAATGATAAAATAGGTAATTTAGAAGTTAATAAAGAAGAAATAAAAGAAGAAGAGGAAATAACATACGTATATGTTGACATTAAAGGAGAAATAAAAAAACCAGGAACTTATAAAATGAATAAAGAAGATAGAGTAATTGATGTCATTGAAAAAGCAGGAGGTTTAACTTCTAATGCTTCGACTATTGCTAATAATTTAAGTAAAAAAGTGACTGATGAAATGGTTATAATAATTTATAGTAAAAATGAAATAAAAGATTTTTCTAAAACAAAAGAGCTTGAAGAAAGTATATCTTCTAATTGTAATAATAATTCAAGTAATTATAATAATACTAATTCTTCATGCATTGAAAAAACTACAAATGAAGAAACAAAAAAAGATGGTAAAATTTCACTTAACAAAGCAACAAAAGAGGAATTAATGACTATAAAAGGTATTGGTGAAAGTAAAGCAGAAAGTATAATAAAATATAAAAAAGAAAATGGTTTATTTAAATCCTTAGAAGAGTTAAAAGATATATCAGGTATTGGTAATAGTATTTATGATAAAATTAAGGACTATCTTACTTTGTAATTTTCCTTATTACATAATTCTTCTTATTGCTTTATTATATTTTTTGATTACTAATTTTTTTATTGTATATAAAAGTAATTATGATGAAATAAGTAGTATAAATGCTAAAATAATAGATATTACAATTAAAGATTATGGAATAAAACTAACTTTAAAAAATAAAGAAAAATTAATTGGATATTTATATTTAGAAAAAGAACAAAAGGAAGAATTTTTAAATAATTATAGTTACGGTGATATAGTTTATATAAAAACAGAAAAATTAGAAATAAATAATAATACTGTAGAAAATACATTTAATTATAGAGAGTATTTATATAATAATAAAATTTTTCATGTTTTAAAAATAAATTATATCGAAAAAGTAAAAGATAATAAGAATATTTTTTATAAGATAAAAAACAATCTTATAAAAAATAGTTTTAAACTAGAAAAAAGTTATCCATATATAAATGGATTAATATTTGGCAAAGATGATTATATAAATGATGATGTTACAACATCTTTTAGAAACATAGGAATAAGTCATTTATTTGCAATAAGTGGCACACATGTATCTATTTTTGTACTTATTTTAAACAATATATTAAAAAGATTAAAAATATATGAAGAAAAAAGATGTATTATAATAATTTTATTTTTATTATTTTATATGTTTTTAACCTCCTATCCTATGTCTGTACTTAGAAGTTGCATTTTTACAATTTTACTAACAATTAATAAGAGGTTTTATTTCTTTATAAAACCTCAAAATCTACTTTATTTAACATTAGCAATAATTTTATTTATAAATCCTTTATATATTTATAATTTGGGTTTACAATTATCTTTTTCTATTAGTTTAAGCCTAATTCTTATGGAAAATTATATAAATAAAAATAAAGCTAAAATAGAAAAAGCTTTATGTATATCCTTTATATCATTTATTGTATCTTTTCCTATAGTTATTAATAACTTTTATGAAGTTAATTTTTTATCTATCATTTACAATTTATTCTTTGTCCCTTTTATAACGATGCTAATTCTTCCTTTAACATTAATAAGTTTTATATTTCCAGTTTTAGACAATATTTTACATATACTTATATTTATTTTAGAAAATTTGACATTATTTTTAAGTAAAATAAGTGCTTTAAAAATAACATTTTGTAAAGTTAATTTTGTCATATTTTGTCTATATTATGTATTAATTATATTTTGTTTATTTTATTTAAAAAAAGGTAAAAAAAGTGTAGTGTTTTTCCTTTTAATAGTTATAATCATACATTCTAATATAAAATTTATTAATAATGACTATGTTATGTTTATGGATGTTAACCAAGGTGATTCGACACTTATTGTCGTAAATAAAAAAGTAACTTTAATTGACACTGGAGGTATTTTACAGTTAAATATTGACAAATATGATTATAATATAACAAATAACAGAACAATACCTTATTTAAAATCAAAAGGTATTAAAAAAATAGATAATTTAATTTTAACCCATGGAGATTACGATCATATGGGAGAAGCTATTAATATTGTTAATAACTTTAAGGTAGAAAAAGTAATCTTTAACTGTGGTAAGTTTAACGATTTAGAAAAAGAGCTAATTAAAGTATTAGATAAAAGAAAAATAAAATATTATTCTTGTATAAATGAATTAAATATTGATGATAACAAACTATATTTTTTGCAAACAAAAGAATATGATAATGAAAATGATAATAGTAATGTAATTTATACAAAAATTAATGGTTATAAATTTATGTTTATGGGAGATGCAGGAGTAGATAAAGAAAAAGATATATTAGAAAATTATAATATATCAAATATAGATGTATTAAAAGTAGGACATCATGGAAGTACAACAAGCAGTAGTAAAAAATTTATTGATGAGATTAATCCTAAATATGGAGTTATTAGTGTTGGCAAAAATAATAAATATGGTCATCCAAATAAAGAAGTATTAAATAATTTGAGTGATTCAAAAATTTATAGAACAGATGAGGATGGTAGCATTTTGTTTAAGATAAAAAATAATAAATTAAAAATAAAGACATGTAGTCCATAAGAAAGGTAGATGATAAAATGAATGATATAAAAGAATATACAACAAAATTATTTGAAGATATTAAACATATAGATGAGTTTGGTAATGAATATTGGTTGGCAAGAGAATTACAAAATATATTAGAATATACACAATGGAGAAGATTTGAAAATGTCATTAATAAAGCAAAATTTTCATGTAAGAACTCAAACATTAAGGTTGATGACCATTTTGCCAACGTCGGCAAAATGGTTGATATAGGTTCAAATACCAAAAGAATAACTAAAGATTATAGACTAACAAGATATGCATGCTATCTAATTGCACAAAATGGTGATTCAAGAAAAGAAGTAATAGCACTTGCTCAAACTTACTTTGCAATTCAAACAAGAAAACAAGAATTAAGTGAAAAAGAATATAATGAACTTACTGAAGATGAGAAAAGATTATATAGGAGAAATCAAGTACGAAAAGGAAACTATAATTTAAATAAAACTGCAGTTAAAGCTCATGTAAAAGATTTAGCTAGATTTCATAACGCTGGATATAAAGGACTATATAATGGTGAAACGGCAGATGCTAAATTAAAAAGAGATAAAGTAGATAATGAATATACTGCAAATTCCGTTCATTATGAAGTAGGTAGGGAAGTAAGAGAAAGTATCAAAAGATTAGGAGGAACAATGCCAGAAAATTTACCAACACCAAATAGGAGTTTAAAAAAGTTAGAAAAAGATAACAAAAAATTAAAAACAGATGTTCTAGAGTGATGGATATAATAAGTATGGAAAGTAAGAAAATGTCTAGAGATACTAAAATAAATATATAAAATTAACGAGGAGAAATAAAGTATGAATAATAAATCTAAAGAATTAGAAAATATTCTAATTACAATAAGAGAAACATCTGAAAGAGACCTAGACGAACTTTCAGATAGTATAGATAAGATAATAGAATGTCATATAACAAATGAAAGGACAATAAGCCTTATTTTTGATACTATATTAAGTATTGAATTCATAGAAGATGACAAGAAAATAAAAGTCTTTCACAAACTGTCAAATTACTGTCGAAGTTTTAATGAAGAATTAGCTGATGATTACGATAAGATATTAGAACAAGATTTAAATTATGATTATGATGAAGAGTGGAACGACGACTTAGAATATGAAACAGTTCCATGGTTTGATGAAGGAATGAAACAATTTAAATCTAATGATAGGGAGTATTTAAAGTCTAAAATAGAATTCAGAAATTTTTTTCTTAAAGTAAAGAAAGAGGCACAAGATCTTCCAAAACTAAATGAATTAAGCAAAGAAGAATTACAAAATAACCATTTATTTGGGGAACTTTCATATTTGGCAATTAGGTTTTTTAATGAAATAATGACAGATGACGATTTCAGAAATTTAAAGTACTCTTTAAAAAGAATCAAAAAGTATGGTGAAGAAGTGTTAAAAGATATGTTCGAATATTATACTAACAAGTATGAGAAATAATAATTTTGTAATAAAGTATTGTTCTGATGAAAGAATTACTATAAGAGAATATGAATTAGTATAATAAATGAATATTATTTACAAGAAAACATATAATAAAATTGTAACATCTGTAATTAAATATAATAATATATATTAAAGACACTTAGATACTTTAAAACTTAAAAAGTTTCTAAAGTGTTTTATATAGATGGAGTTTGTGTAACTTGTTTTTACATAAACTCTTTTTTATTTTTAAAAAAACAAAACAAATGTACTCAAATTTATTGACTAATATTTTTATAATTGATATGATTAATATGAATGAAAGTAAGAGGTATAAAAATGAATGAGATTTTAGAAAATTTAAATAAATGTCAAAAAGAAGCAGTAACATATAAAGATGGGCCTCTTTTAATTTTAGCAGGTGCTGGAAGTGGAAAAACCCGTGTTTTAACTACCCGTATAGCATATTTAATTAAAGAATGTAATGTTAGCCCTTATAATATTTTGGCGATTACATTTACTAATAAAGCGGCAAAAGAAATGAAAGAAAGAATAGAAAAATTAATAGGTAAGACAAACCTTATCGCGTCAACATTTCATTCTTTTGGGGTAAGGATTTTAAGAGAAAATTATGAAAAATTAGGATTTACATCAAATTTTTCAATTATGGATAGTGATGATAGTTTAACCCTTATAAAAAAGATATTAAAAGATTTAGGTTATGATTCAAAAACATTTAGTCCTTATATGATAAGAAATAAAATATCAAGTTGTAAAAGTGAGTTTGTTTTACCAGATGAATATAAAACTTATGTTAGAAATGAAGAAGATGATGTTGTTTTTAAAGTTTATAAAAAATATCAAGAACTATTAAAAAAGAATAATTCAGTTGATTTTGATGATTTGCTTATTTTACCTATAAAACTATTTGATGAAAATAAAGATGTTTTAGAACATTATCAAGATAGATTTAAATATATTTTGATTGATGAATACCAAGATACAAATAAAGCTCAATATTTACTTGTAAAAATGATAAGTGCTAAAAATAAAAATATTTGTGTTGTTGGTGATGATTCTCAAAGTATATATAGTTTTAGAAATGCTGATTATCGAAATATTTTAAACTTTGAAAAAGATTATAAATCTTGTAAAGTTATAAAACTTGAACAAAATTATCGTTCTACTAAAACAATACTTAATGCTGCAAATGATGTTATTAAAAATAATGTTCATAAAAAGGATAAAAATTTATGGACTGAAAATGAAACAGGAGAAAAAATAAATTATTATAGAGGTTATGATGAAGTGGATGAAGCGTTTTATTTAATAAGAAAAATAAAAGAATTAGTAAAAAATGGTGTTAGTTATGCTGATATAGCAATTCTTTATAGAACTAATGCACAATCTCGTGTTTTTGAAGAAAATTTATTAAAAGAAAACATACCATATCGCATTGTAGGAAGCTTTTATTTTTATTCAAGAAAAGAAATAAAAGATTTAATTGCGTATTTAAGACTTATTCATAATCCTGATGATGATATTAGTTTATTAAGAGTTATTAATACTCCTAAAAGAGGAATAGGATTAAAAAGCATTGCTAAATTAGAAAACATATCATCAACATATAATACAAGTATTTTTTCTTCGATAACGGAAGGTAAAGAGTTAGAATTTAAAAATGTTATATTAGAATTACAACAAAAAGCAAGCGAGGTAACATTAACAGAACTTATTGATTTAGTTCTTGATAAAACAGGAATGAAAAAGGCTTTACAAGATGAAAAAACACTTGAAGCTGATATTAGACTTGAAAACTTAGAAGAATTTAAGTCAATTACAAAAACATTTGAAGAAAAAGAAGGTATTATTTCTCTTGAAGATTTTTTACTTGAAATAGCGCTTGTTAGTGATAGTGAAGAATATAAAGATGATCCAAATAGGGTAACTTTAATGACCGTTCATAGTGTCAAGGGACTAGAATATCCATATGTGTTTATCGTAGGATTAGAAGAGGGCCTTTTTCCACATAGAAATTCTAGTTTTGAAAAAGAAGACTTAGAAGAAGAAAGAAGACTTATGTATGTTGCAATAACAAGAGCAAAGAAAAAACTTTATTTAACAAACGCTAAAAGAAGAATGATATTTGGTAGAGAAGAAATTAATATTCCAAGTAGATTTATTAATGAAATAAATGAAGATTTAATAAATATTGAAAATGTTGATGATAAAAAAATAGTTAAAAAAGAAAAAAATATTTATACTGAAGATATGATGTATTCTTATGGAGATAAAGTAATGCATGATAAGTTTGGTTTAGGTGTAGTCGTAGGAATAAATAAAGATCTTTTATCTATTGCATTTTCTAAAGAAATTGGTATAAAACAGTTTTTGAAAAATCATAAAAGTATTAAAAAGGTAGATTAATTTTATTTAATATTTTATAATATAAATATGGAGGAATTAAAAATGAAAGATTTAACACTTGTAATAATGGCTGCTGGAATGGGAAGTAGATTTGGAGGATTAAAACAAATTGAACCAGTTGGTCCAAATGATGAATTTATTATTGATTATTCAATATATGATGCTAAAAAGGCAGGATTTAATAAAGTTGTTTTCATAATTAAAAAAGAAAACTATGAAATATTTAAAGAAACAATAGGAAAAAGAGTTGAAGATAAAATAGATGTATCCTATGTTTTCCAAGAATTAGATTGTTTAAGTGATGGATATACTGTTCCAGAAGGCAGAGTAAAACCATGGGGTACTGCTCATGCAATTCTTTGTTGTAAGGATACAGTTAAAGGATGTTTTGCTGTTATTAATTCAGATGATTTTTATGGTCAAGAATCATACAAAGTTTTGGCAGATTTTCTAAACAATAAAGCAAATGATAATCATTTTGCTATGGTTGGGTACAAAGTATCTAATACCTTAACAGCAAATGGAAGTGTAAAAAGAGGTATTTGTGAAGAAGAAAACAATTATTTAACTAAAATAACTGAAAGTAAAGTGGAAAAAGTAAATAATGAAATAATGTGTTCTCCACTTGATGGTAGTTCTTCTTTCATTGTTCCTGATGATGAAGTAGTATCAATGAATATGTTTGGCTTTACAGATAGTATATTTGATTATTTAGAAAAAGATTTTCCTAAATTTTTAGATGAGAATATATCTAATTTAACAAGTGAATACTTAATACCAGATGTCATATTTGATATGATTAAAAAAGAATTAATAAAGATGGAAGTTTTAAAAACTGATGCAAAATGGTATGGAGTTACATATAAAGAAGATAAAGAAGAAGTTGTTAATGCAATAAATGAAATGGTAACAACAAAAAAATATAATAAAAATTTATGGGGATAATATGGTTTGTGAATGTTTAGTTGAATTAGAACATGTTTTTATAGATAAGACTTTTACATATAAAATTAATAAGGAACAACTTTCCCTTTTAAAAGTAGGAATGAGGGTAGTTGTTCCTTTTGGCAAGCAAACACTCGAGGGATTTGTTTTAAAAATATATGAAAATAAGGATGTTTCTTTAGAAAATAAATTAAAAGAAATTATATCAATTGTAGATACTTATCCAATATTAAATGAAGAACTATTAACATTAGGTAAATATATAAGTAAAACTACATTATGTAGTTTAATGACCTCATATCAAGCTATGTTACCTAAAGCTTTAAAAGCTAAAAAGAAAGTTAATATGACACCTAAATATGATACTTATATATGTATTAATTATGGTATGTATAATAATGATATAAAATTTAATGCATCTCAAGAAAAAATACTTGAATTATTAAAAGAAAATAAAAAAGTAAAAAAAGAAGTTTTAAATAAAATATCAGTTTCAAGTGTTAATACTTTATTAAAAAAGAATATATTACTTGAAGAAAAAGAAGAAAATTATAGATATAATTTAATTAATGAAGAAAAAATAAAATTTAATTTAAATGAAGAACAACAAAAAGTTTATAAAGAAATTTTTAATTCTATTAATACTAATGAAACGTTTTTATTATATGGTGTAACGGGAAGTGGAAAAACTAATGTTTATATGAAAGTAATCGAAGATGTTATAAAAAATAACAAAACAGCAATTTTGCTTGTTCCAGAAATTAGTTTAACACCACAAATAATAAAAAGATTTACATCATATTTTTCAAATATTGCTGTTTTACACAGTGGTCTTTCAGATGGAGAAAAGTATGATGAATGGCGTAAAATAAATGAAGGTAAAGTAAATATTGTAATCGGAGCAAGAAGTGCGATATTTGCACCTCTTAAAAATATTGGGGTAATAATAATAGATGAAGAACATTCTCAAACATATAAACAAGAAAACAACCCTAGATATAATGCTATAGATATTGCTAAAGAAAGATGTAAATATCATAATTGTCCTCTTATTTTAGGAAGTGCAACACCATCACTTGAATCTTTTGCTAGAGCAAAAAAAAATGTTTATAAACTTTTGGAATTAAAAAATAGGTATAATAATAACACTATGCCAAAAGTAGAAATTATTGATATGAATAAAGAATTTAAAAAAGCAAGTGGTTATTTTTCTAATACTTTAATAGATCAGATTAAAGAAACTTTAGAAAGAAAAGAACAAGTAATTCTTTTTCTAAATAGAAGAGGTTATTCATCATTTTTAACATGTTCTTCATGTGGATATGTAGAGAAGTGTCCTAATTGTGATATTAGTTTAACTTATCATAAATCATCAAATATGTTAAGATGTCATTATTGTGGTTATGCTACTAAAAGAAAAAAATTATGTCCAAAGTGCCAGGAAGAATTTAAAGATTACGGAATAGGAACAGAAAAAGTAGAAGAAGAGCTAAAAAGCTTGATAAAGGATGCAAAAATAATACGAATGGATGTTGATACTACAACCACTAAAAATGCTCATGCTAAAATAATTAATTCCTTTTTAGAAGAAAAATATAATATTTTAGTAGGAACACAAATGATAGCAAAAGGACTTGATTTTCCTAATGTAACTTTGGTAGGAGTTTTAAATGCTGATATAGGACTAAATTTTCCTGATTTTAGAAGTAGTAAAACAACATTTAGTTTATTAAATCAAGTTCTTGGTAGAAGTGGAAGAGGAAATAAAGAAGGAAAAGTTTTAATTCAAACATTTAATCCAGAACATTATGCAATTGCTTATACTAAAAATCATGATTATTTAGGATTTTATAACGAAGAAATGAAAATAAGAAAGATTTTAAAATATCCACCATATTATTATATCTGTTCGATAAAAATAATTTCTAAAGATTATAATTTAGCTAGTAAAAGTAGTTATGATGTAGTAAATTATTTAAAACAAAATATTAAAAATGAAATAATTTTAGGACCAAGTGTATGTAATGTATTTAAACTTAATAATAATTATCGTTTTCAAATAATAATTAAATATAAAGATGTTAATAATATTTTAGAATATTTAACTAACATCGAACATCATTATTTTAATAAAAAAGATATTAAGGTTGAAATAGATTTTAATCCATTAAAACTTTAATCTTTTTTATTAAATAATAAAAGTTCAAGTAGTCTAACAAAGTGGTCTCACTATTTTACAGGATGGAAAAATACAAAAAATGGGGATCCAATAGATTATTCTTATGCTAAGGAATTTGAATTAAATAAAAATTGGAATTAAATAATAGGATTTAGTTCTTGAGCTAGAGGGGATTTTTTACTTAGTTTTAAAGAATAGAAAATTATTAAACTAGCTATTAAAGTAAGAATTGATGCTATTTCTTGAAGATTAAATGGCCTTATGTCTTTACCCTTAATTTTGGCTATTTTTCTATTTTCATCACTAATATATAGGAAGATAAGTAATATAATTATGATTAAAATTCTATTAAAGTAACTTATATTATATGATTCTTCATCTGTTATTAGTGTTTTTTCATGTTTTAATACTTTTATATCATGATGTGTTAAAAAAATTGCTATTAAAGAGATAATAATAAATATTATCGAAGCAACTTGACTTATATATAATAATTGTAATTCATATTTTTCGATATTATTGTTCATACTAAAATTATATGATAAAAAAATTAGTATATTTTAGCACTTACACTTGACAAATGCTAAAACAGTGGTATAATTATAATTGTTAGGAGGAATGAATTATGAATATAGTACCAAGAAGATTCTTTTTAGATGATTTATTTAATGATTTTGATGAAGGAAGTATTAAACCTGTAAATATGAAATGTGATATTTACGAAAAAGAAGGTAATTATTGTATTGAAATGGACTTACCAGGATATGATAAAAAGGATATAGATATTGATTTTGATAATAAATATCTTACAATAGCTGCTTCAAAAGAAGAAGATGTAAATGATGAAGGAAAGAACTATATAAGAAGAGAAAGAAACTTTGGAAGTTATAAAAGACAATTTTATCTTGGAGATATAAATGAAGATGAAATTAAAGCAGAGTTTAATAATGGTATTCTAAAAGTTGTTGTTCCTAAAAAAGAAATCATAGACACTAAAAAGAAAATTGAAATAGGTTAATAGCCTATTTTTCTTTTTTATTTTATGATAAAATTAAATTAGGAGTGTGATTTATATGTATGATGTTGTAATCGTGGGAGCAGGGCCTGCAGGACTTTTTAGTGCTTATGAACTTGTTACTAAAACAAAACTAAAAGTTTTATTATTAGATGAAGGAAGTTTTGCTAAAAATAGAGTTTGTCCGATGAATAAAAACCATATTCCATGTGTTAATTGTAAAACTTGTAGTATAATGTCAGGGTATGGTGGTGCAGGAACATTTTCTGATGGAAAGTTAAACTTTATTCCTAAATTAGGAAAAAGTGATTTATTTAAATATATGAGTAAAGAAGAAGCTTATAATATAATTGATGAAACAGAAAACATATTTAATTTTTTTGGTATGGATAGTGAGATTTATCCTAGTAATTACGATGAAGCATTAAAAATAAAAAAAGAAGTAGCTAAAACAGGAGCAAGTCTTATGCTTATAAAACAAAAACATTTAGGAAGTGATAATTTACCTACTTATATACAAAATTTTACTGATTATTTAAAAGAAAAAGGTTGTGAAATGTATGAAAATGCTAAAGTAATTGATGTTTTATCAAAAGATAAAAATAATCATATTGTAACTTATGAATATAAAAAAAGTCAAAAAAAAGTAGAAACAAAAAATGTAATAATTGCACCAGGTAGAACAGGAGCTAAATGGCTTCAAGAATTAGCAGATAAATATAAAATACCGTATGAATCACAAAGTATAGAAATAGGTGTTAGGGTAGAAGTTAGAAAAGAAATATTAGAAGATTTAACTAATATTATATATGATCCGACAATTTTTATAAAAACAGATACATACAATGATGAAATAAGAACATTTTGTACTAATCCAGGTGGTTTTGTAGCTAAAGAAAATTATTATGGTTTTATTTGTGTTAATGGACATGCTTTAAAAAATAAAAAATCAAATAATTCAAACTTTGCATTTATTAGTAAAGTTAATTTAACATCACCTGCGACTAATACAAGACTTTATGGAGAATCAATTGCAAGAATTGCTAATGTTCTTGGAAATTCAAAACCTATTATTCAAACACTAAAAGATTTAAAAAGTGGTAGAAGAAGTGAGTGGCATAGAATTGATAAAGGCTTTATTTCACCAACTTTAAAAGACTGTGTTGCAGGAGATTTAGCGCTTGTTTTACCTCATAGAATTATTACTAATATTTTAGAAGGATTAGAAAAATTAGATAAAATAATTCCTGGAGTAAATAATGATGAAACACTTCTTTATGGACCAGAAATAAAATTTTTCTCTAATGAAATAACAACAAATAATAAATTTAAACTTGATAATTATAATATATATTTTATTGGAGATGGATGTGGAAAAGCAGGTAATATTGTAACGGCTGCTGCAACAGGATTAATAGCAAGTAAAGATATAATAAATAATAATTAAATTTGTATAAAAAAACATAAAATATTCATAATAATCATAGGGAAGGTGATTTTATGGATATTTTTAATATAGACTGGATGGAACTTTTAGATGTTTTTTTTAGAGCAATTGTATCATTAGTAACATTATTCTTTGTAACAAAACTTCTTGGAAAAAAACAAGTGTCACAACTTAGTTTATTTGATTATGTTATAGGAATTTCAATAGGTAACTTTGCAGCAGAAATGACAATAAATACAGATTCTCCTTACTTAAATGGAACTGTTGCTGTAATATTTTTTGGAGTAATTGCATATTTTATTTCAAGAATTACTATGAAAAGTATAAAACTAAGAAGATTTTTTACAGGAGTTCCTACAGTTATTATAGAAAAGGGTGAAATAATCGAAGATAATTTAAGAAGAGTTAATTTTGATTTAAATGATTTCTTGCAAGAATGTAGAAGTAGTGGCTATTTTAATATTGATGATATTTATTATGCTATTATGGAAGCTAATGGAAGAATAAGTTTTTTGCCTAAAGCGGGAAGTAGTCCTGTTACAAATGAAAATATGAATTTAAAAATAAAACAAGATGGCTTATGTGCTAATGTTATAATAGATTCCCATATAATGGAAAGAAATTTAAAAAATATAAATAAAGATAAAAAATGGTTAGAAAAGAAATTAAAAGAAAGAAATATAAAATTAGATAATGTATTTCTTGCAACAGTAGATAATTATGATAAATTATTTATTTATGAAAAAAATAAAAAATCACTAGGAGATGTTTTAGAATAGACTAAAATAATAAGTTTTAGTCTTTTTCTTTATTTTTTTAATCTTTTGTGGTATAATCTTAGAGAAAAAGGAAGTGGTATACTTGATTTCGGTTGAAAAAGTAAAAGGTGTTGGTAGTAGAACTTCAATGTTATTAAAAAAATTAAATATAAATACTGTTGATGATCTTGTTACCCATTATCCTTATAGATATGAATTTATAAAACGTAGTAATTTAAAAGAAAAATGTGAAGATGATAAAGTAATAATAGATGGTAAAGTTGAAATGATTCCTATTTTAGTTAGACTTAAAGGAAACCTTAATAAAATGAATTTTAGGTTAGCAACATCTACGAAAGAAATTGTAGGAGTATCTATTTTTAATAGAGCATATTTAAAAAATCAGTTACTTGTAGGTACAAATATAACAGTTTTTGGTAAATATGAAAAAAATAAAAATGTAATTTTAGCATCAGAAATAAGAATGGGACTTTTACCTAAGGGTGAAAAAATCGAAGCTGTTTACCACGGAACTGTAGGACTTAATTCTAAAGCTATTTCAAGTTTTATTAATACAGCTTTAATGGAATATGGAAATGATTTAGAAGATTATATACCAAAATATTTACTTGAAAAATATAACTTTTTAAATAAAAAAACAGCATTAAATATAATTCATAACCCCTCAACAAAAGAAAAATTAAAAGAAGCTAGTATTAGATTAAAATATGAAGAATTATTTGTTTATATGGCTAAGATTAATTATTTAAAATTAAAAAATAAAAATATAAAAGATGGTATAGAAAAAAACTTTGATAAAGAAAAATTAGATAAAGTAATTAAAAGTTTACCTTATGAATTAACAGTAGATCAAAAAATAGTTTTAAATGAAATATTAGAGGATTTAACTTCAAAACGAAGAATGAATAGATTATTACAAGGTGATGTTGGAAGTGGTAAAACTATTATATCTATAATCGCGATGGTAGCTAATTATTTGAGTGGTTACCAAAGTGCTTTAATGGTACCAACAGAAATTTTAGCAACACAACATTATGAAACAATGAAAGAAATATTAAAAGATTTAAATGTAAATATTGCCTTATTAACAGGATCTTTGCCAAAAAAAGAAAAAGATTTTATTCATGAAGAATTAAAACTTGGGAAAATAGATATGGTTGTAGGAACGCATGCTTTAATTCAAGAAGAAGTTGTTTATAAAAATTTAGGACTTGTAATAACAGATGAACAACATAGATTTGGTGTACTTCAAAGAACATCTTTACAAAATAAAGGAATAATGCCTGATGTTTTATATATGAGTGCAACACCAATACCTAGAACTTATGCATTAACATTATATGGTGATATGGATATATCTACAATTAGAACACTACCAAAAGGAAGAAAACCTATAAAAACATATCTAAAAAGTTATAGTGAAATAAAAGATGTATTAAAAATGATGTATGAAGAACTATTAAAAAACCATCAAATATATGTTATTGCTCCTTTAATTGAAGAAAGTGAAACACTTGATTTAACTACAGTTAATGAACTTAAAGATAAAATGAATTTAGCTTTCGGTGAAAAATATAATGTAGGGATAATTCATGGTAAATTAAAACAAACAGAAAAAGATAAAATAATGGATGATTTTGTTAATAATAAAATTCAAATATTAATAAGTACAACTGTAATTGAAGTTGGAGTAAATGTTTTAAATACTACAATGATGGTTATATTCGATGCTAATAGATTTGGACTTTCAACACTTCATCAATTAAGAGGAAGAGTAGGAAGAAGTGCTTTAGAATCAAGTTGTATTTTAATAAGTGATTATGATAGTGAAAGATTAAATGTTATGACAACAACTAATGATGGATTTGAAATAAGTGAAGAAGACTTTAAAATAAGAGGACATGGTGATCTTTTTGGAACTAAACAAAGTGGAGATATGACATTTAAAATAGCAGATATAAAAGAAGATTATAAAATATTATTACAAGCTAAGAAAGATTCAATGGAGTTTTTATTAAATAATAAAGAAGAAGAATTAAAAGAAAAAATAATAAATGGTATTAAGGAAGGTTAAAATTTATGTATTCAGGGGAAAAGACAGTTGAAGAATTAAAAAGAGAATGGAAAAAAACTAAAAAAGAAGAAATTGGGGTAATGTATGTTAATAAACTTATTGCAATGAATGAGTATGAATTAGCTAAAAAGATTACTTTAGAGTTAAAAAAATATACAAAAAATAAAATAGATATATATACAACTTTAGGAAAAATAGAACTTTATATGGGAAATATAAAAGAAGCTAAATATCAGTTAAGTAAAATAGATAATATTTATATAAGAAACACATCATTTACTGTTTTAGCAAGAGTATATTTAGCAGAAAAAGAATATGATAAAGCAAAAGAATTATTAAATAAAGCTTATAATTATAGTAATAATCCTTATGCTTTAATAAATCTTATTAATATGGATTTACATGAAAGAAAGTATGAAGAGGCTTATGAAAAACTATTAAAATTAAAACAAAACTTAATTTTTAATAAAGATTGTAAATATTATTATGATGCAATAAGTATATTTTTAAATAGTAAACTTGATAAAAAAATTAATGTTAAACAAAGTATAGGATATCGTGAAAGACAATTAGAAGAATATGATAAAACTTGTGCTTTAACTCATATATTTAGACATGTATATCAAGATATATATAATAAAAATATACATACAGTATTTGCTAATAATATTGATGTAGAATATTTATTTAATAATGTTCCTAATATGTTAAATGAAGATAATTATTTTTATACAAATATATTTGATGAATATTACCTTAATATAGATAATGTAGGATTAAATGGAGAAAATTATTTAATAGTAGGATGTATTCCAGGTACTAAAGATATTGTAAGTATGTATCCTATTAAATATAATCCAATAAAAAAAGTAAGAGTATGATTGAACTGAACCCCAAAAGTTGGACAGTTTATAAATAGTTTCTAATTAGAGGATTGCAACCTGTAATTTACGGGTGACAGTCCTTTTAATTTTACTTTTTTAATTGGTAAAAATTGCCAACAATAATTTTCGTATTATTATGATAAAATAATAAAAATACTTTATAAAAAACTTGTTAAAAATTAGAAAAAATATTGACAACCTGGGGGGGTGTTTTATATAATTAATTTATAAAGTTAATAAAATAAGGTGTTGATGTTATGAAAAATTTTATAAAGTTTTTAAAAACGGATGTAAAAATAATAAATAGTTATTTTCTATTTACAATAATTTTAATTATATTAGTATGTGTAGGATATTCAAGTTATGCCTTATTTAGTTTTACAAAAACAAGTACTAATGTAATTGAAGGAACAGTTGGAGAATTAAAGAAAAATATAGATACCTCAGGAGCAAACGAACCAGTTCTAGCATCAAATATGATTCCAGTTTATTACGATGAAACAAATGATGTATGGAAAAAAGCAAATAAAGAT
>ENA-OPFI01000138-OPFI01000138.1-human-gut-metagenome-genome-assembly--contig:-NODE-138-length-38197-cov-2.525143_pt1 | contig 38197 bp, 53 predicted proteins | sample MGYA00241308_ERZ501550 | MGnify/ENA primary metagenome ERZ501550 (study PRJEB25962, sample SAMEA2042433) | human gut metagenome | biome: human gut; feature: human-associated habitat; material: faeces...
TTGAACCGCTTATTTTTCAATAAAATAAATTTTCAAAACATATAAATTACAATTTTGCAAATAGGTAGATATATAGTAATTTGAAAGTGAGGATTATATGAAAAAAGATATTATTAAATTTATATTATTAACCTTAGTTATATATAATATAATACCAATTATTAACAAAATAGTACCCGAAAGTACAAATTATACTTTTTTGAGTGATTTATGGATTGTTTATCCGTTGTACTCATTGATAATATCAGTGCTATTTTGTAAAAAGTATGGCTTAAAAATAATGGTGTCAATATTGTTAGTTTTATTATTTATTCCAACAATGTTTATATTTTATAATGACTCAGTTCTGATATTTATATTTATATATCTTATATTATCAATAATTGGATGTTTTATAGGTAATAAAATAAAAAATAGTTAGTCAAATTACAATTTTTAAAGCAGATAGTTAATTGATAATTATCTGCTTTTAGAATAGAAAAAATAGATTTGGAAAAAGAATCAAGAAAACTCTTAATATAGAAATAAAAGATATAATAACTATAAATTCATATAGTTATAGTACATATAAAATAAATTAAATTTTTAGAAAGGCAAATCAAAAGTGGTTTGTCTTTTTTATATGCAAAAGAAAAGGAGAAAAAATATGGGAATAGTAGACAAAGTAAGAGCTAAATTGATAAAAAAGAAAGAAATAGGTTTTGAGGAAAATACAGGACAATCAGAACCACCAGAAAAGTTTGAAATTATTTTTAGAAATCGAGATATTTATGCTATTCAGTGTATAGAAAGAAAATGTCCATTTATAGTTATAAAAAATGATTTTTTTCCAACAGGAATTGATTTGGATTTTATTGATATGAATAAAGATCAATTTGACTATTATGAAAGTTTTTTTACATTTTCATCGATGATGAATAAAATAATTGAACTAGAAAAGATACAGGAAAATCAAAGCAAAACAGAAAATGATTATTTAATTGAATATATGGAAAAAAGTAATGATATAGGATACAAAAAAATAATTGAACAAATGAAAGTATTTAAAATGCAGGAAAAACAATACAATGAAATTATAGATAATGTAAAAGAAGAAATTAAAGATAAAATATCTGAGTTATATGAAAAATATAAAGACACAAATATTAATTTAGATACAAATAGAAATTATGATGAAATAAAAGCAGAGTTAATAAGCATTACAGAATTCTTTGAAAGGTATAATTATAAATTTTATAGAGAAATACAATATAAAGAAGGGTGCATTTCTCATTGTGGTTATCCAGATTATATGTGGCAATCTGGAGCAGAGCGGAACATATATAAGATTAGTTCCAATTCCTAATACAACCAATAGTATATTTGAATATAACCAATATGTTGGAGAGCCAGAGATAGATAGCTATCAAATAAAATATGCAATAGTTTCTGAAAAAGAAAGACAGACAATATTAAATCATTGGAACGAATTTCAACTTGAAAATGAAATACAATTTGAAAAAGACTATATGGCATCAATTGCAGCACGAAGAAAATATGAACAAGAAAAAAATGAGGAAGAGGAGGAAGAGTAAAAATGAATAGATATGCAGAATTGAGAGAGAAATACCAAAAGGAGTTTGATAAATTTCCTATGAAATTTGCTTTTAGTGATAAACAATTTAAAGAGGCAATGGAATCACTTGGATTAACTGAAAATGATACAGACAAAATAATAGGTATAGGAGCAGGAGGCTTTATTAGAAAATCAGATTTAAAAGCATATACAGAAATGTGCCAGAGAACAGAAAAAGAAATGCAAGAAGCAATAGAAAATGATAAGACAGGAGAAGGCTTTATCAAAGAAATGTTTAAATATGAACTTGCAAATCACGAATATTGTATAACTTATGAATTAGATGATACTTTAGATGCACTAGGACTAACAATAGAAGAAATAAATAACAATCAAGCATTAAAACATGGACTGGAACTTGCAAGAAAAGAATATTTAAAATCGTATGAAAGAGAAGATGATGAAGAAGAGTACGAAGAAGAATAATTAAAATTATATCAAAAAGTTTTCAAAATATGTTCATTGACGTATTAAATAGTGTGAGTTATTATTTTAGTATGCAAAAAAAATATATAGATATTTGGGAAAAGGAACTAATGCCTTTTCTCTTTTTTGCATTAATGAGAGGAACAAAAGATAAATGAAAAATAATAAACTAAAGACAAAAATTATAAGTTTAATAATAGCCTTTGTAATAGCTGTTATATTATCTGGAATTATATCAATGATATTACACTTAATTTTTATAAAAGTGCCAGAAGAAATATTGAATATTACTCCAACGAAAATATTAAAAAGTCTAATAGAAAATAAAGAACATTTTGAAATGTTTATATTAACAATTATTTCATTTATGTTATTTGCATTACTTACAATATTTAAAGTTTTTGATTTAAAAGATTATAAGGCAAAGAATTATAAAGTAACAAATAACATAGAAATACCATTGCCAGTTGGAGAAAGTCAAAATCAACAAGGTTCTGCTTGGTGGCTACCAAAAAAAGAATATTCTAAAGTATTCGGAGTAAATAGATTAGATCCTAAAAATCCAGAGATAGAAAAAATAATAAAAGTTGTAAATAAAGAAAAAAGTTATATAGAAAGTAATAAAGACTATAAAGAAAGTAAAGAAAAAATCAATCCAATATTTGAAAGTGGAGGACTTATACTAGGAAAGAAAGATAAATTAATATGCACACCATATTTAAAAACGATTAAAGGAAAAATAAAAATACCATTATTGAATATTAGAAAAGTTGAAGATATTTACTATATAAAAGATGATTTGCATAGTTTAACAGTACGGAGCCACTAGATCTGGAAAAACAAGAAATTTAGTTTTAGAAACAATAATCAATATAGGAATGTCGAAAGAACCACAAAATATGATAATTTCAGACCCAAAAGGAGAATTGTACCAATATACAGCAAAAACATTAGAGAGATTAGGATATAAGGTATATACATTAGATTTCAAAACACCATTAAAAAGTTCTAAATATAATTTTTTACAGCCTGTAATAGAGGCATTTTCAAATCAAGATATTCCAAAAGCAGTAAATTATTGTTCAGATATAGTAGAAAGTTTAGTTGGAGAAGTTGGAAACAGAGAAGCAATATGGATTAATGGAGAAAAATCAGTTGAAAAAGCTGGAATTATGTCAGTTGTTATGGGAAATAAAGAACATAAAGAATATCAAAATTTACCAAATGTTTACAATTTTATTTCAAAAATGTGTGCAGAAAAAAGTGATAAAACAATGTTAATGGATACATATTTAGATACATTACCAGAAGACCATCCAGCAGTAGCAAGTTTTGCAGCAGCAAGGATTGCACCAAGTAAAACTCGTGCTAGTTTTTTCACATCAGCATTAGCAACATTAAGTATTTTTATGGATAGTTATGTAGCAAGTATGATTAGTGAATCTGAAATTGACTTAAATAAATTCAATGAAGAAAAATCAGTATTATATATGATTTTGCCAGATGAAAAAACAACCTTTTATTCGTTATGTAGTTTATTTGTAAATCAAGTATATACAAAATTGGTAGAGTTAGCAGATAACAAAGGTGGAAGATTAAAAATAAAAACTAATTTTATTCTCGATGAATTTGGAAATTTTAGTGCAATACCTAATTTTCGGAGGTTTCTTAACAGTTGGTGGTGGAAGACGGAATAAGATTTAATTTATTTATTCAGAGTTTTAGCCAATTAAATGAAAAATATGGGGATAATACAGCTCAAAATATTTTAGATAACTGTTATGTATGGAATTATTTAAAGACAAGTAATGAAGTTACTGCGGAAAAGATCTCAAAAAAGTTGCGGAAGTTATACTACAACAAGTTGGAGTGAAAGTAATTCATCATCTGGTGGTCCAGTAAACAAATCAAATTCAATGAATTTAATACAAAGACCATTATTAACAACAGATGAAATACTAAGAATAGAAAGACCATATTTGTTAGTAATGTGCAGTGGCTTATCTCCAGCAATGACATATTCGCCAGATTTAAGTAAATGGAAATTTAATGAAATTTTAGGATTAGGAAACAAGAACTGGAATACAAAAGTAAGAGAATATAGAGAAAACCACAGAGAGATTAGAAAAATAAAACCATTACAATTATGGAATATAGCAGAACAGACAAAAGAATTTAAGGAAATAATGGAGCGAAAAGAAATGAACGAAGAAAAGGAAAGAAGAATGAAGAGTATAAATTTTAAAAGTAAATTATAATGGAGGATTTGAAAATGAAAAAACTAAAGAAAACGATTTTAAGAATTATGCCTATATTTTTTATGTATGCAACCAAAGTAAATGCAGCCGATGTTGTATCAGAAGTACAAGGTGGAGGGAGTATTCAAAGTAGCAAATTAGGACAAGGTTTATTAAATATAGTAAGAGATATTACAGGAACCATGCAATGGATTTTACCGATTACAGGAGTATGTTTTATATTATTTTATGTATTTAAAATAATGACTGGAGATGAACAAGACCAACAAAGATACAAAAAATCAATTATAAAGGTCTTAGTTTGTATTGTAATAGGATTATTAGCAGTAACAATAGTAAATCTTATTTCAAGATATTTTTAAACGGAGGTAAAAGTATATGAAAGATACAGAAAAGTTAGAAAAAAGACTTGAAGAACTACAGAAGGAAAGGAATGAAAAATTAAAAAAAGATAAACAGATAGTAGAAGAAATGATGACCAATGAACAAAAAAGATTACAGTCAGAAAAAGAAAGAAAAAAATTAAAAGATGAAGAGGAAAAAATACAGGCAGATTTTTCAGATAAACTTGGTATGAATATATCTCAAAGTAAAAAATTATTAGGCTTTATAAAAAGGTATGTATTAATTGGAATCGTAACGGGAGTACCAGGAATAGCTTTAAGTTATTTATGGGATAAATGGCAAGAAAATAAAATGCTAAAAGATTTATATGATAAGAATATAGAAAAAGTAGCTAATCCTAATAATAAAGAACTTGCAAAAGAATATGAAATTTTAAGAAGAAAATTTTATAAAGCTTATGATATAGATAAAATTGAAAGATTAGTAGATACATCAGAAGAAATTAAACAATTAAAAAATGATAAGAAAATGTTAGAAAAATTGAATGAAGAAATAAAGAAATATAGTAATGAATATGAAAAGAACTTAGATATTTATATAGAAAATCAGATTATTAGTGAAACAAAGCAAACGGAGAAAGTAACAGAAGATGAAGAAGAATTAGAAATACGGAGAAAAAATTTCTACCAAATAGAAGGAGAGTAATAAAGTGGCAGCTCTAATCGCAACTATAATAGTATATTTGTTAGGATGGATTTCAGAAGCAATATTAAGTTGGCTATCAGGTGTTTATACATCAATGTTTTATTTAGCATTTGCTATTGAAATTTCATTTAGAGATATAGCAACAAATTTTAGTGTATCAGGACTATACAATGCAATTTATATTGTTGCAATAGCAGTTTTAATAATGTTTTTTGTAAAGAAAATGATAGAAACATATATTACATGGACAAATCGGAGATCCAGAAGACAACCCACTTAATGTTTTGATAGGTTTTATGAAAGCATTGATTGTGATGGTTTGTTTTGGATTTATATACACTCAATTTGTAAACATATTTTATGGAATATATAATAATTTACTTGTTGGAATGACAGGAAGTTTAGATGCAGTTGTTCCAGAATATAAAAATTTAGGACTTAATGTATTTGGAGCATTTTTGTATTTAGTAATAGCGGTGCAATTAGCATTATTATATTTTCAGTTCTTAACAAGGGGATTTGAAATGCTTATTTTGAGGTTAGGAATACCATTTGCTTGTATTGGATTACTAAATGCTAATCAAGGAGCCTTTAAAGGATATATACAAAAATTTATAAATAATGCTTTTACTATAATTATACAACTTTTGCTAGTGCAATTTTCTATTTTGTTATTAAATGGTGGACATTTTGTACTTGCTTTTACATCTTCAAGTATAGCATTAAGGACACCACAAATGTTGCAAGAGTTTATGATAAGTAGTGGTGGAGGAAGTACGAGTGGAAAAGTAAATACAGTAAGTAGAGTAGTAACAATGTTTAGAAGTGGTGTAAGTAAAGGCAAATAGAAAGGTAGAATATATGGAATTAATATATTACATAACCAATTTTTTAGGTGTATTTGCTGGAATATGTTGTACTGGAATGATTATATTTTCTGTATTCAAAATAATGACTGGCGATGAAACAGAAATGAAGAAATACCAGGTTAGAATAAAAAATGGATTATTAGCTTTAATTTTAATTATTTGCATAGGAACAATTAGGGACACAGTTTTAAAATATTTTCCGTATGTTCAAAGTAGTGAAGCAATAGGAGATTTTTCACAAATTCAAATATCTTTAACAGATGGAGCATTAACTGACACTTATAAGGATGTACAAGGAAGAAGTGTTATTAGAGTTGATGGAAACTATTATGTGAATACAGGAGAAAAACTAATAAACATAGGAGGTTTTTGGGATTCCTATAAAATCTGGTGTTCTGTTTATAAACTATATGACGAGTGTCAAGGTGTAACAAAGGGAGCAATGGCTGATGATATTTATTATTTGTCATGGGAAGGAAAAAAACTAAATGGTGCATCAAAAGGATTTTTAATGCCAGCTAGTGTCAAAGGAACAATAAAAGATGATGACGATTTCAAAGAACTAATGGGAAATTGGTTGACAGAAAAATACCAACAATTTGAATGGATTAGTTAGGAGAATAGAAAAAATGAATGAAGAAAAATACCAAGTTCAAATACCAGCAAATGTAAAGGTTAGAACTGAATTGATAAATGGAATTGGAATAAAAGAACTTGTAATTACAGGAATCGTAGGAATGATTTGCTTAATTATAGATGTTCCAATATATCTAATATCACAAAATTATTTGGTTTGTTTAATATTTTTTGGAATAATAACAGGATTTACATTTTTGGCAGTAATGAAGGATAAAAATAATGGTTGTATTGCTGGATTGATTGCTAATATGTATAAGTACATGAAAGGTCAAAAATTTTATGGATATGTATTAAAGGAGAAAAAAGAAAATGATTAAAGAAATATTTAAGAAAAAGATACCAATATCAGCTAATAGATTTTTAAATATAAAAGATATTCAAGGAAACTTTTTATATACAACGGATGGAAAAGTTTTAGCATATTTGAAAATATACCCTAAAAATTGCAAGTTAATGAGTAAGGAAGAACAAAAAAATCATTCAAATATATTAACGAGAAACTTTGCGAGTGAATTAAAACCCTTTAAATTATATTTTACAAATAGACCAGTAAATTTACAAAAAAATCAAGATTATCAAGCAATGCTAATGGATAAAGAAAAGAATGCTTTAAAATTTAGTTTACAGGGAAAAAGAAGTAGAAGTTTTGGAAATTTATCAGTAAGAGGAAAAGCATTAGAAAGCGAAATATACTTGATAATTTGGGGAGAAAATACAGAGTATGTAGAGCAAGAACTTTTAAAAAGATTAAATGATTTGAAAATGAAATTTACTAATAGTGGTTATAGAACAGAGATTTTAGAAGAAAGACTTATTATTCAATTAGTAAATAGTTATACTAATCCAGATGTTGCATATATAGAAAATCAAAATTATATACAAACTACGTTAGAGGTAGTTTGAAAAATACAAATGAAAGGATAAGATAATGAGATCAAAAGATATTGAAACAATGCCAGTTAATCAAGAATTACTTGCACTTATTGCACCACAAGGAATAGAAATAAAATCAAATAGAGTTCAGATGGGAGAATTTTTATCAAAAATTCAATATATATCTGGTTATCCATCAAGAGTAAATATAGGATGGTTATTAAGTTTAAAGGATATTCCAAATACAATAGTTAGTTTAGTTGTAACCCCAATAGAAGATGTACAAGGGTTTGTAGAAGGTGTTTCAAAAGGAATTACAACAGATAAAAATACATATAACACTACTCAAAATGAGTTTTTAAGAACACAAGCAGAATATAAAATAGCAAGTGCAGAAACTATGATAAGGGAAATTACAATAGATAACATACCATATATAAATTTATCATTTTTGACTAAAACAAATGGAAATACTGAAAACAATTTTATAGAAAATATGAGAATAGTAAAAAATAAAATTGCAGGAATGGGACTAAAAGCAAGATTGCCAGCTTTTCAACAAGAAATAGCATTAAAACAAGCAAGTCCTTATGATGTTAGTTATGATGAAATTACTGACATATCAAATAAGCAAATGTCTTTGTCAGTATTATTCAAGGGATTGCCTTTTAGTCGGAAGTGGGCTAATAGATGAAAGAGGCTATTATTTAGGTACAGATGAAGATGGTAGAGCAATTATATTAGATACTTTTTTAAAAACATCAGATAGACCTAATTCAAATATAACAATAAGTGGAGCTAGTGGAAGTGGAAAATCTTATTTAGCAAAAAAAATAATGTTAAATGAGTGGATGAATGGTTGTAAATTTTATGTTTTAGATCCCGAATCGGAGTATAAGTCAATGTGTAAAGAAATTGGTGGAAAATGGATTGATTGTAGTGGTGGAAAAGGAAAAAATGTAGGAAGAATAAATCCATTGCAAGTGAATAAACTACCAAATAATATTGAAGATGATGATGAAGAATATAGTAGTACAAAATCAGCATTAGCATTACATTTAGATTTCTTAACAACATTTTTTACACTATATTTTCCAGAAATAACAAGTTTTCAAATGAGTTTACTTATGGAAACATTAGAAGAGTTATATAGAAAATTTGGAATTGATTATGATACTAATATAGATTTAATACCTAGAAATAAGTTTCCAATAATGAAAGATTTGTATGATTTACTAGAACAAAAAGTTGAAAATGTGGAAACAAAACATAGAGATGAAATTGAAATAGTTAGAAGTATTATAAGAAGTTTAGCAATAGGACATAATGCAGAAATTTTTAATGGATATACAACAATAGAAGAAGATAATGACTTTGTGTGTTTAGATATTTATTCATTACAAGGAGCATCAAGTAATATTAAAAGTTGTCAATATTTGAATATGCTTAGATATTGTGAAGATATGGCTTTTAAAAATAGAGAAGAAAAGTGTTATGTAGTATGCGATGAAGCATATTTGTTAATTGATAAAAAAGTTCCACAAGCACTAGAATTTATGAGAAATTTTAGTAAGAGATGTAGAAAATATGAATGTGGTTTAATAACTATTTCACAAAATATTTTAGACTTTTTGGCAGAAGAAATAAAACAATATGGACAAGCAATATTAGACAATTCAACTTATAAATTTTTCTTCGGAACTGATCGGACAAGACTTAGAAGAAATAGTTAGAATATATAACTTGAATACTGAAGAAAAAACTATATTATCTCAAAAAGATAGAGGTCGTGGACTAATGTTTGTTGGACCAGGTCATAGTTTAATAAATGTAAAAGCAGAAGAATGGGAGAAAGAGTATTTAATAGGTGGTGGAAAATAGATGCCAGATAATAGAAATGAAGTATTGGAGTTAGGAAAAACAGCATTTTCTTTATTATCATTTAAAATTAAAATGATAATAATTGGAGTTGTTGCAATTCTCCTTATTGTTGTTATTTTCCCAGTTGTAGCATTAATGACCTTTTCTTCTGAAAATAATAAAAATATAAATCAAAAGAATGGTGGAAATGATACAGGTAGTTCAATAGTTGTAAATGAAGTAGTAGAAGGACTAAAAAAGTATCAAGGTGCAACATTTCCTATGCCATTTGAAAATTGGAATAGTGAAAAAGATGTTGTAACATCAAAATTTAGTAATAATAGAACTATTATAGTAAATGGACAATTGCAAAGTAGAGCTCATACTGGAATAGATTTAGTTGTAATATCAATATCAGAACCTAAAATATGTGCAGTATCTTCAGGAAAGGTAGTTGTTGCGAAAGCTGGACAAACAGGATATGGAAATTATGTTGTAATAGAGCATAATTCGGAAGACGGAACAACATTTTATACTTTATATGGACACATGAAACAAGGTTCATTAATGGTTGCAGAAGGTACAGATATAAAAGTTGGACAAGTATTAGGAATAATGGGGTCTACAGGAAATAGTACAGGAGCACATCTACATTTTGAAATAAGAATCAATAAAAATAGTAGTAGTAATGCGGTTGATCCATATACATATTTATTTGGAAATTAAGGAGGAGCTTATGAACAATAAGGAAGAATTAAAAAAACAAGTAATTATTTTAAGCTTTATATTGATATTAGTAATTATTGTAGCAATAATATTGAACTTTGGAAAAGATAAAAATATTATCAATAATATAACTACAGATAATAGTATTACAACAGAAGACACGAATATAAATTCAAATGATACAATACTCAATAATTTAAAGGGATTACTGGAAGAACCAACAGAAGAATATGAACAAGATGAAACGCAAGGAACAACAGAAAATAGAATTATAACTCAAAATGGAGAAACGATAATTGTAAGAGAATGATTTTAGAGGTATGAAAATTATGGACGAAATAAAAAAATATAAAAAGTATATTTATATATCAAAAGAAATTCAAGTAGAATTGGAAAACTATTGTCAAGAAAATAATATTACAATAGTTACTAGATTCATAAATGAATATAATTTTGAAAAATTTATGCAGACAGAATTACGAAATTTGAATAGTATTGATTATTTAATTATAGACTTACAAGCAATTGAGAAGTTAACGCAAGAAGATGAGATAGTATCAAAAATTACCCTTATAAGAAAAATGTATAATTTGAGAATAATTATTTTGGCTAAAGGATACAAATTTGGAAATATGTTACTTGGCAAAATATTTAATTTAGGGATTTACAATATTATTACTGCTACAGAAGAAAACAAGTATAAGGAAGAATTAGAAAAAGTATTTAGTCAAGAGGGAATGAGTTTTGGAAATTCTATAAAATATAAATTAGATAATCAAATTATTTCTATAAATCAAACAACTAAGTTAGTAAAAGAAAATTATATAAGAGTAAAGCAAACAGTAAGTATAGGAGTAGTGGGAACTGAAAAACATATAGGTGCAACTACTTTAGCATTAAACTTGGCTAAATATTTAAGTGAATTAACTAATATTAAGACATGTTATATAGAGAATAATAATCACAATTCTATAATTAATTTAATTGATAATAAAGAATCCATATATGTTGAAAATTCAGATAAAATAACATTTAAAGGTTTAGATATGTTTTTGAAGCCTAAAAATATGTCAGACATATTAACAAACGATTATAATTTTTTTATTTACGATTATGGAGCATTAAATGAAATAAGCGAAGAAGAAAAGATGTCATTTTTAACAAGAGATTTAAAAATTGTGGTTTCTGGAAATAAGATTTGGGAAATTCCTAATTTAATAAAATGTTTTCAAATAATAGGAGAAGATATCAATACATATTTAGTATTTAATTTTGCTAAAGAGAGTGAAAAGGAAACTTTTAGAATAAGTTTGGGAGATTTTTGGAAAGAAAGAGCAATATATTCTGAAAATGTAACAGATCCATTTGAAGTAAAAAACAGATACTTTTTTGAAACTATTTTAAAACCATACTTATTAAATTCTGATATACAAGAAAAGAGTAAAAGATTTAATTGGTTCAAAAGAAAAAATAAGAGGTAATGCTATGAAGAAAAAATCATTATATGATATTGCAATGGAAAGAAAAGATAAGACATCAGACGTGCAAGAACAAATTGTAATTGAGAGAAAAAGGACAATTTTATTAGTAATAGTAGATGTTATTGAAAAAATACTAAAATTATTATTTTATATTGTGTTATTTATTTTTGTAACAATAGGAGCAACAGTTTTGATAAATAGCGAATTACGATGGCAATTAATAAATATGATAAAAACAATTTTATAATGGAGGAAAAATGTTTGAGAATTTATATGAAGAATTAAAAGAAAAAGCAATTAATGAGTATAATGGATATGATGAGTATATGCGTTATTTTTTAGGAAGAGAAAATTATGAACAAGATCCAGTTGTATGGTATTTATTTAATTATATATATGAGTATATAGAAAATGATGAGGCAATGAAAGTAATAATACCTTTGTTTGAAAAAGATTTTCCAGGATACATTGACAATATTATAAAGGAAAATTCTAAAAGTTTATATATATTAGAGCATAAAGAGGAATATTTGAAATTAAGTAAATTATTAAGTGATGTTTTTGATGGCAAATTTCAGCTAGAAAATTTGGAAGAATCAAAATTTGATGAAAGAAAAGAAGAAGAAAAAATATGTGAATCTTTGAAATTATTGAATGAAGAATATCAAAATTTAAAGAATAAAAAGTACAATATTAAACAATTGTTTAATGGAGAAAGAAAAAGAGATTTTATAAAACTCAACGAAATATCACAAAAAATAGTAAACCAGAAAAATAATTTAAAACAGATAAAATCAAAAATCAGTTTATTAGATGAAGAATATAATGTCGAAAAAATTGAAATAGATAAAATGAAGAATGAAATTCAAAATATTTCTGATAAATTAAATTTTAATTTTGAAAGTGAAATTGAAAAAATGATTTCAGATAACTATTACTTAGGTACATCTTATAATTTAGAGGGAATTTTATATAATTTTGAAAGCAATAAAGATGAGTATATTGAACAAAATGGAAAGTTAAATAGAGTAAAAGAGTTTATGTCTTTTAAAGATAAAAGTATTACAGAGAATTCTGAAACTAATTGTGAAGATGATGAAGAAGTAATTGAAAATTAAAAAAAATGTTTTAAAGAATGACTAGGAAATTTGCTTGACATTAGTAATAAAATATTGTAAAATGAATATAATAATAGTAGTTGCAATTTAATTGCAAAGCAGGTGCGACTGCCACAATAACCTAAAAAACATGGAAAGGTATAGCCTTTCAAAGTCGGTTAGGCGACTGGAAATCCTAAAATTCGTGGTAGAGTATAGCTCTACAAAGTTGATTAGGCAACGGAAAAATCGTACATTAAGGGAGAGGAATTAAGGTACTGCGGTACGAAAATACTCTCCCTTTAGATTTTTTAGAAAGGAATAATATCTCATGAGAAATTTTTTAGCACAAAAAGAATTTATAGATATAATAGCCAAAAGTCAAAAGGAATTTGAAAAGAATTTAAAAAATAAAAAATTGATGTTTATATATGAAAATAAAGATAGAACAATAGATCAAGAAGAGATATTTTTTCCAACAACATCGTTTTATCATTTAACAGGTATCAAGGCTTATGATTCAAAGAATAAATTATTAAATAGTTATAAATTTTATGAACTTTTACAAGCAGGAGGAATTGATGAATCAAAATTGGAGGTAAAAGATAAAACAACATATTATAAATTAGAAGTATTACCACAATTAATGAAACTTGATAGAACGGCAAGTATGATAGGAAATTTTACAGGTCATAGTTTACTTTTACAGACCAATAAACTAATAGGAAATGTAAATGCTTGTATGGGATTTATAAAAAATGAGCAAAATATGTATGTTCCAAATACTGCATTAAAGAAAGACATCAGAGATATAGCAGATGATAGAAAAAAGATTATAGCAGTATTAAAAAAGGATATAAATGAAAAGTTGTATAAGAATATTACATATTTAAAACAAAAATATCAGATTATAGATATATTGAAAAATCAAGATATTAATGAAAAAATAGATATAAATAAGATATATTCAGATGATAAATTTATAGATAAAGAAATATGTCAATTTATGATTAATAAAGAAAATAAACAATAGATTTCAAAAATGGTTCAAAAAACATTCATTGACATATAAAAAATAATAGATTAGAATTTTAGTATAAAAAATTGTGAGCAAAAGTCAGTTATTATAGCTGGCTTTTTTTCTATGCTCAAGAAAGGAAGAAAATATGCCAAATTTATGTAAAAATATAGTAAGAGCACCTAAAGAAGTGCTAGAAGATTTATATGATGGTCAAAAAGTAACATTTGAAAAATTAATACCAATGCCAAAATCATTAAATCTTACAGAAGGAACTATTACAGATACAGCAATAGCTTATGCAATGAGTAAGAAAGCACCAAGTGAATTTACAAGATTGAAGAATGAATTTGAAAAAATAAAAATTAGTTATCATGGAAACTTATGGAATAAATATAAAGAACATTGCACTTTTGAGAATATAGAAAAATTGGAGCAAAGTGCAAAGAGATATATTCCAGGAGATGATGAGAAAAAGCTAGGAATAAAGGGACTATATGAACTAGGAAACTTATATATTGACAATATATTAAAATATGGAAGTGCAACATGGTATGACTGGTGTTGTAAAAATTGGGGAACAAAATGGAATGCAATGGATAGTGAAGGAACACCAGAAGAAGGAGAAATTAGTTTTTTTACAGCTTGGGAAGAACCTTTACCAATAATAAAGAAATTGTTTGAAAAACATGAGAATAAAGAAATTGAATGGTACTTTGAAGGAGAATGTTGTGAATATCATGGAAGATATTATTCAGACGGAAATGGGAATATAAAGAAAGAATATCATGAAATAAATTATGAGGAAGAACAATAATACAAAAGAAAGTAGGAGGAACAGACAATGGGACAATATTATATTGTTGCAAATATAGATAAAAAGGAATATATGAGATCAAATGGCGGAGTGAAACTTATGGAATGGTCTTATAATAGAAATCCATTAGTTTTAAACCTAATGAAAAAATTAGCAAATGAGTGGAAAAACGATAGGGTTTTTGTAGCAGGTGATTATGCTTTAAGCAAAGATAGAATTGATAAAGATAAGAATCCAATAGAAAAAGACTATGATTATGAGATATTAGAAAAAATAGAAAAAGAACTAAATATATATGATAAAGAAGATAAAGGGTATGACATTACATTATATGGATTTGCTAATGACAACTTTAAAGAAATAAAGTTAGAGAAATTAGAAAATGAAGAATATAGATATATTTATAATCACAATAAAAAGGAATTTATAGATTTAGAGCATTGCCCATTAGCATGGTTATATAAAGAAAAAGGAAATTATAAACAAGTTAAAATTTCTCCAATTTCATTATTACTAGCATTAGGAAATGGAATGGGTGGAGGAGATTATTGGGGTAATAATCACACTATGGTAGGAAAATATATAGAAGATGTAGATAAACTAGAAATAACAAAAGAACCATTAAAAGTAGATTATTTGGAGTTTAGACCAGAATTTTATGAAAATGATTATGTACCATATAATGAAATACCAAATGAAATAAATTTACAAAAAAGAAAAGAAAAACTAGCAAAGGATATAGTTGAATTTCTTTCTAATTACGATAAGAAAAATTTTAAAGAATATTACATAGATAAGAAAAATGCTATATCAAGGACAGAATTTTCTCTTGATTATGAAAGTAATGGAAAAATTGAGGAATTATCTAATGTAATTGAAAATAACCATGAGCCAGAAGTAATTGATAAATATAATAACCTAATAGAAAGAATAATTGATTATAAATTAGAAAAGGCAGTTAGGAGTAATAAAAGTAAATCTGATATAGAATTTGCAAATGAAACAGATGAAGACAAATATATTAATGAAACTTATAAAAGAATTTTTGAACAATTAAAATTGAAAAATATAGAAAATATTACAACAGATAATAAAGAAACGGTCATAGTATTTGAAACACAAGAAAATTACAAAATAGATACTAAAAATCAAGATGAAATCAAAGATTATATAGATAATACAAAAAAAGTACAGAAAATAAGTCAAGAACAAAGGGAAACTATTAAATATACAGAAATACAAGAAAGAATACCTAAAAAATTAAGAAGGTCAGATTTATTTTATTATGAATATAGAGAAAGTGGAGAAGAAAAGGTAATTGAAAAAGGTGTATGGGTAGACTTTGCAGGAACATTAATTACTAATAAAGATATTTTAAAAGATAAAGAATACATGGATAGAGAACAATTATTTAACAATAATAAGATTTTAATGTTAGATGATAGCAATATAGATGAAAAAATAAAAAAAGACTTAGAAACAAAAATGGAAGATGAGGAGAACGAGTATGAAGAGTGATTTTGAGAAGAAATTAAAAAATAAAGCATTTGAATATGGCAAGAAACAAATTGAAGAAAGATGTTTTAGCTTAGCAATAGTTAATTCAGAGTTTAAGAAAATGATAGATACTTATAAAATAACACAAGAAAGTAAAGTATTTAGCAAATTAAATAAAGCATTTTTAGAAGGTCAAAAATTTGCAATGCAAAGTAAATATAAAGAGGCGTTAAAGGATTTACCAGAAGAGATAATAAAGAAATATGGTAATTCGATAAATTACAACATAAATGAAGAAGAATTTGATAACTTTTATGAATTGGATTCTAAATTACAACTTATAAAAAAGATTCCAGAAATAGAAAATATAAAATCAGGAATAAAAGTGTTAGTATTTTGGTCGGAATCAGAAGTAATTAAAGATAATCAAGTGCTAAGTATAGAACGATTTAAAAGTGATTGCGATTTTGGATTAATTAATTTAAGAGCAAAACAAGAAAAAGAGGGAATATATGGAACTTATGATAAAACTAAGTACATGTTTATTTTTGATGATGGAAAAGGACAAGTTATAACAACAAATGCAATTAGATATGATATAGGCGACTATAAAAATTTTGAAGATTACTTAAATAGAGGATTTAGTAATAAAAATATTCCCAAATTAGTTAAACAATATCTAGGAATAAATGAACTTAAAGAAGAGGAAGAAGAGGAGGTACAGTAAAATGACAAATAAGAAAAAAATACTAATAATATTAACTGTGTTAATAGCTATAACCATTGGAAATATAAAAAGTTATGCAAATACAGGAAGCAATATAATAAAAAAAGAATACCAAACTACACAAAATGCAGAAAATGACTTTTTAAATGAAATTTACAACACAGAAACAGAGAACTTAAGAATTGTCAATGTAGATAAAAAAATAGCAGAAGAAAATTATAGAACAAAAGAGATAATAGAAACAAAAGAACTTAATAGACAAGATAGAGAGTATATAAATCAACAATTTGGCGAAAAACAAAATTTTAATGATGGAGAATATAAGGGAGAATTAACCATTTCAGATGTTAAAGTAGAAACAATAAACAATGGTTATTATGAAACAATAGATGAAAGAGTATTAAATTTTAGTAATTATTCAGACAACGATCTAAATAATATAGAAAAAGAAATTACATTAAACAATACAAAATATTACTTAATTAATGTAAATTGGGAAGCAGATGCTACACAAACTATTGATGGTGAGAATGTACCACAAACCTATAAAGGAAATAAAATTTATCAAGCAGTAAAAAGAGTAGCAAATCCAAATACATATAAAATTACAGTTACATATTCTGGAACAATAGAAAAAATAAATACAATTTATGATTATACAGTAAGCTATGAAAACAAAGTAGAAGAAAAACAAGAAGAAATAAAAGAAAATAATGTTATACCAGTAGTTATTATTTCAGGTGTAGGATTAGCAATAGTATTAATTAGCTTATTTAATATAAAGAATACTTATATTTATAGTAAAACCAATAAAGGTTTTAAATTAATAAAAAAGGAAAGACTTAGCAATAAAAAGGTTTCAATAGACATTACAGATTGCAAAAATATAAATGCAGATAATATTTATGCAATAAAAATAAATAAGATAGCATTTAACAAAATAAAAGGAAGAACTGTAAGTATAACATTAGGAAATAGAAAAAAAGATATAGTAATATGGAATGATTACTATGAAATAAAGATGTAATTTCAAAATTGTTTCAAAAAACATTCATTGACGTATAAATTTGAAAGTGATAATATTTTAATATCAAGAAATATGAAGAGCGATGATTAGCAACTAAAAAAGCTAATTGTCGCTTATTTTTTTATGGAGGAAAGAAATGATAAGAAAAGTTTTAAAATATGTAATAGGTATTATAGTGATAATTTTTTTATTAATGTTGACATTAGCATTTAGACCAGATTTCAAAAACAAAGATAATACAAAGGATAATGAAAATAAAACAATAGAAGAACAAGTAGTAGATACATTATCAATAGATAAAACAGACAAAAATATAATTGGGTATATAACAATAGAAGAGTTAGGAATCATAAAAGCACCAATAGCAGATGGAACAGATAATAAAACAATAGGAAAATATGTAGGACATTTTGAAAATAGCAGTTATTTGGAGGGAAATGTTTGCTTATGTTCTCATAACAGAGGTAGCAAAGCAGCCTTTTTTGAAAACTTAAAAAATATAAAAAAAGGAATGAAAATAGAATATACAACAAAATATGAAACAAAAACATATATAACAGATGAAATCAAAGAAATAGAAGAAACAGATTTTAGTGTACTTGAACCAACAAAAGATAATAGAATAACACTAATTACTTGTATTGCTAACCAAAGAGCAAAAAGATTATGTGTTATAGGAATAGGAGAGTAATATGAGTTATGAAAAATGCAAAACAATATCTTTAAAACCAAAGACAAATCAAATATTTGTCACAATAGCAAGTAATAATTCAAGACCACTTTATTATGAAAGATGCGAGTATGCATCAAAAGAAAATTGTAGCCTTGATGATAAATTAAGGTATTTAATGATTAGTATGTTAGATGGCAACATACAGATATCGCAACTTAATAAAAATACAATTCCATTTGAATATGCTTTATTGAAAGTTAGAAATTATTATAGAAAAGTAGATATAAGTCAATATGGAAATAAGTATGATGAAAGACATGAACGATATGATAAAGAATTATCTAAATATGTAAATATTGAAGAATGGAAAGAACGTTATGAATTTGAAAAAGAACACAAGGAATTAGTAAATGAAATTGAAAGAAATATAAATAAAGAATTGTATAAAGAAGAATTTGAAATATTTAAAAATTCGATAAAAGAAAAAAAAGATGGAAAATATTATTTAGAAGATGACTTTGGTAGAGTAATTGAATTTGTGGGAGAAACTACAAGAGGTTATAAATACAGAGCCTATGAAAAACCAAATCAAAATTGCCTTATTGATTATAAATTAGCTTATATAAGAAGAGAGCAAATGGGTGATAAATATGAAATTGCCAAATTTGAGGAGGTACAAGAAAATAAAATTGATTTAGAAGAAGAGGAAGAAGAATATGTGTAAAGATAACTTTAATGAATGGTTAGATAATCTAGTGAAAGAAAATGATATAGATATATTAGAAACTTATATTATAAAAAAAGATGGAAAAAGTCATTATTTAACAATAAAACAAATAATGGATTGTTTAAAATTATTAAGTGAAGAAGAAAAAATACATACACAAAATACAATGGAAGAAGTTTTAGAAAAAGGTAGAACAGTAAAGGACTATTTACTATATTTAGGACTTGGATGTATTAATACTCTAAATGAAAGTAATTCAGAAGAAAATGAAGAAGCTATGTAATAATTTTATATAGACAATTTTGTGGAAAGGAGGACTATTAAAAATGAACATTAGTGTAAAACATATGAATTTGACAAATGATAGTCAAAATATAACTAAAGGAATTGCAACCATAAGTATTGATGATTGTTTTAACATTGAAGGTGTAACAGTAAAAAGAAGCAAAGAAGATAAGCTATATGTACAATTACCACAACGTTCATATTATGATAAAGAAACACAAGAAAAAAGGTATAAAGATGCTTGTTATCCTACTAATAAAGAAACAAGAGAAGAAATATCAAAAATTGTTTTAGATGCGTATAATGAAAAGTTAAAAGAACATGAAGAGAATGTGCAAAAAAAAGCTAAAAATTCATTAAAAAAAGCAAAATCAAAAGATGAAGAACCCGAAGAAGAGGAAACTTTATAATTAATAAACCTATTATAAGCAAAAATTTTCAAAAGGGTGGACGTTTTACATATTAAACGGTATAATGTGGATAGAAGGAGATGATCTTATGAAAAAGAAAATCTTAATTATATCTACGATAATATTAGTAATTATAATAGGCTTAATAGGTTTATTTGTTTTTTATAAAGTACAACAAAAGGAAAAGACAGTAGAAGTATCAAAAATAAATGATACTGAAATTACAGAAGAAAAAATAGTTGAAGAAACAAAAGATGAAAATGCTAGCAATAATGAGCTAGTACAAAATACAAATGAAGAAGTTAAAGAAAAAACAGAAGAAAAACAAGAAAGCCAAGAAACAAAAAAACAGAAAGCAACAAATGAAAAAAATAATCAGGAAACAAAAGAAAAAGTAAATACAGAAACACAAAAGATAAAAGAAAATAATAATTCAAATAAGAATAATAGTAATAGCCAACAAACAACAAATCAAGTAACAAATTCTAAAATAGAAACACCTAAACAAGAAGAAAAACAACCAGAAATCACTAAAACAGAACCAGCCAAAATAGATTTATCAAAATATGATAGATACGAAAATGCACTTAATGGTGGATATAAAGCCTATAAGAAAAGTGATAGTGAAATGAATAAATTAAAAGGACTAATAGATACTTGTATAAAAGAATTTGGATATACCAATGTAAAAGTAATACCTAGTAGTTCTATTGTAGGAAGTACACAAAGTTTTACAGCAAATAAAACTAATGTGGAAAATAAAGTTTTCAATAGCGAAGATTTTACTATATACTATTATGCAGAAGCGGAATACCATATAACAGCAGAAGGAACAGAAACAATATTTCAATATAGGTCATATATAAAAGTACAATAATTTCAAAATACTTTCAAAAAACATTCATTGACGTATAAAATGGAAAGTGATAATATTCTAATATCAAAAAATATAAGTATGAAAAGAAACTAGCAAATTTCCCCCTTTTAAAGCTAGTTTCTTTTTTATATTTATTTTTAAATTTAAGGAGGTATGTAGAAAAATGACAAAGTCAAAAAACAAAATTGTAGCAACATTTTTATTAGCAATAATAATAATGACAAATGTATTACCAATAGGAACAAGCTTAGCAGCACATAATATTGGAGATAATATTGGACTAACAAGTATAGGAAAAGTACCATATCATTTAAAAAGTCATTCTTTACCAAGTGGTGGATATGTAGTAACAAGTTTGGCTGGATATCATGAAAATGGAAATTTTTATCCAGCTTATTGTTTAAATGTAGATAGACCAGGTGTTGATGAAAACAGAGATTATAGTGTTACATTAACAGAAATTTTATCAGACCAAGTAACCTATAATAAAGTATGGAGAGTAGTAAGAGCAGGTTACCCATATAATTCTCCAGAAAGTTTAGGAGTAAGTGATTGGAGATATGCTTATCAAGCAACTAAAATGGCAGTATATTGTGTATTAGGACAATCAAATGTAAATGGTTTTTATGCAACAGATAGTGAAGGGCAACAAATAGTGGACTTAATTCATAGATTAGTAAATGAAGGGGAGAACGGAACTGCTACTTATAGAACACCAGTAGCAAATATGAATAAATCAGGTAATATGGTATTAAGTGGGGATTACTATATTCAAAATTACACAGTAAGTTCAAATGTAGATATTTCTAGTTATGAAATAGCAAATACTAACTTCCCAGAAGGAACTAAAATAACAAATACTGCAGGAACAGAACAAAATACTTTTGGAAATGGAGAAACATTCCAAGTAAGGATACCAAAAAATATAGTTGAAACACGAGATATTGATGGAAAATTAAGAGTAGATGTTAATTCAAAATCTTATGCAGTATTTTATGCTACAAGTTATGATTCATCTTTACAAGATTATGCAGTAACAGGAGATCCAATAGCATTAACGAGTTCAACAACAAATTTAACATTAAAAGCAAATACTGCAAGCATAAAAATCAAAAAAATTGATGCAGAAACGAAACAACCAATAAAAGACACTACTTATGAATTAACAAAAGAAGATGGAACAGTTATTGGTAGAGCAACAACAGATAGTACAGGAAATTTAACATTTTATGAGTTATATCAAAATAATTATATTTTAAAAGAAATAAAAAGTAATGATGATTATGTAATATCACAAGAAAGTGTAAATATAAAAGCAACTTATAATAAAGTAACAGAAGTAACTTTAGAGAATAAACATAAAACAGGCAATTTAAAAGTGTATAAAGTAGATAAAGACAACCATAAAATTTCATTAGGAAATGTAGAATTTGATTTATATAGTGAAGAGTTTAAGAAAGTAATAGGAACATACAGAACTGATGTAAATCGGAGAAATTTATGTAGAAAACCTAAGAACTGGAAATTATAAATGGATTGAGAAAAATACAAATAAATGGTATAACCTGCAAACAGATCCAATAGAAGTTGAAGTTGAGTGGAATAAAACAAATACATCTGTAGTACAAAATGAATTAAAAAAAGGTAGTATAAGAGTAATAAAAGTAGATGAAGATGATAACACAATTAGAATACCAAATGTTACTTTTGAAGTATTAGATAAAAATAATAATTTACTAGAAAAAATTAAGACAAGTGAAAATGGAGAGGCTACAACAAAGCAATATGCAATTAGAGATTATGAGGAACTAAAAATCCATGAAATTGAAACAGACCAATGGTATGTTTTAAATGATGAAACAAAAACAGTTAAATTGGAGGCTAACAAAATAAAAGATATAACTTTCACAAACGAAAAGAAAAAAGGACAAATCCGAGTAGTTAAAATAGACAAAGATAATAAAGAAATATTGTTAGATGGAGTAACTTTTGATGTACTAAATGAAAAAGGTCAAGTTGTAGATACTATAAAAACAGACTCAAAGGGTGAAGCTATTACAAAAAAATTGCCTATTGATCAAAAATATACTGTAATTGAAAAAGAAACTAAAGAAGATTATGTATTAACAGAAGAAATACAAACTGTTACATTGGAACAAGACAAAATCAAAGATATAACATTTGAAAATGAAAAAATAAAAGGTTATATAGAAATAACAAAAATAAGCGAAGATGATAATAAATATAATGGTATAGTCGCTGGAACACCTTTGGAGGGTGCTATATTCGATATTTATGATAGCAAAAACAATATTGTAGATACTGTAACTACAGGAAAAGATGGAAAAGCTAAAACCAAATTACTTGTAAAAGGACAATATACTATAAAAGAAAAGTCTAGTGGTAGTATTTATTATTTATTAAATGAAAATGAATATAAGGTAGAAATAAAAGAACATAAGGAAACTGTACCTGTAACAATAAAAAATAAAAGTGTAGAAATTTCTGTAGATGTGGAGAAAACAGGTTATATTGAAACACAAAAAAATGATATTATTAAATATGATTTTTCTAATATTGCAAATACTTCTAATATATATTTAGACACTTTTAAATGGAAAGATTATTTGCCAACTGATTATATTAGATTAAATCAAATAATAACAGGAACATGGAATCAAGACATAACTTATTCTATAACATACAAAACAAATTTGAATAATAAAGAAAGAATATTAGTAAACAACTTAGATTCTAAAGAAAATTATAAAATAGACTGCACGAATATTGGACTACAAAATGGCGAATATATTACTGAATACTGTTTCGATTTTGGTAGCGTTGATATAGGGTTCAAAGAAGAAATCGCACCATCTATATTCTGTAAAGTTTTAGATACTGTAGAGAATAAAGATATATTTACAAACAAAACAGAAACAACGGGAGAATATGAAGATTTAATAGACACAGATGAAGATAAGTGGACAACAGTTGTATATGAAAAAGATGTCCATGCAAAGAAATTACCAAAGACAGGTAATTAAATTTTAGAGAGTATGACTTTAATAACAAGTTGTACTCTTAATTTTTTGTTTTGGAGGGTATATGAAAAATATAAATAAGTGGAAAGATTTTAAATTTCAAGTGGAAAATGATAAAGAATTTTCAAATTTATCAAGAAATATCAAAGCATATTTAAAACGAAATTTACAAGAAAACTATGAACTAATAAATTATAATAAGGGTTATTTTTTTGTTTCAGGTTTTATAAAAAATACTGAAAATAATAAATATATGTATTTCTCATTTCCAGATGTTAGATACGATAGTACATGGTATAATCATATTTTATATCGTACTGCTGAAAATGAAAAAGACTATACAGGTGGACACAATAAATACTGTAGTGTAGAAGATTTAATCGATAATATGCAAAATTCTATTAAAAATGAAGAAATATCACATAACAAGTCAGAGGAGGAATATGAACTCGAATCTGCATAAAGGAAATATCATAAGGTTATTGAGTTTATTTAGTCGGTATTCGGTGCATTTGAAAAAGCACTAGAACGATTAAATATCAATTATGAGCTTGTAGGATTTTCCGAAATAGACAAATTTGCAATTCAAAGCTATTGTGCAATACACAATGTTGATGAAAAGTTAAATCTTGGAGATATAAAAAGTATAAATGAAAAAGAATTGCCAGATTTTGATTTAATGACTTGGGGATTTCCATGTCAAGACATAAGTATTGCTCGGTAAATTAAAAGGATTGCAAAAAGATAAAACTAGAAGTGGATTATATTATGATGGTTATAGAATATTAAAAGAAAAAAGACCATCAATAAGTATTATTGAGAATGTAAAAAATCTTACAAGCAAGAGATTTAAAAAGGAATTTGAAAGCATATTAAATGATATTAAAGAATTGGGGTATAATAATTATTGGCAAGTATTAAATGCAAAAGATTATGGAATACCTCAAAATAGAGAACGTGTTTTTATCATATCTATAAGGCAAGATATTGATAAAGGCACGTTTTGTTTTCCACAAAAAGAGAAATTATTGTTGAAACTTAGAGATTTATTAGAAACAAATGTTGATAATAAATATTACCTTACAGAAAAAGGTATTGGAAGATTAATAAAAAAGAACAACAAAATTATGAGAGAAATGAAAAATCCAAATGTTAGCGCTTGTATAATTGCAGGTTATCACAAAATGGATGGAAGAAATAATCAATATATAACTGATAAAAATGACACTGTACAAAGAATTGGTGGAATATATGATAATGAAGAAAGGACACATCAAGCAGGTAGTATCTATGATCCAAAGGGAATTTCGCCAACTCTTGTAGATATGTCAAGAGGAGGGTTTAAGCAACCAATGGTTTTGGTTAATGAAGGAACACACAAAGGTTATTCAGAGGCAACTATTGGAGATTCCATTAATATATCTTACCCTAGTAATATTAATAAAAGAGGTAGAGTTGGAAAAGAATTAGCACAAACAATAATGACAGCACCTAATATTGCAACATTAGAAATGTTTAATCCCTATAACAATAAAAAAATCACAGAAATTGCACCAACACAAACAGCAAACTGTGGTAGCACAACCTCAAGTGCTACAGTATTAATTTCAGAAAATAATAAATACTATTTAAGAATAAGAAAGCTAACACCGTTAGAGTGCTTTCGCCTTATGGGTTATGATGATGTTGATTTTTATAAAGCAAAAAACATTGGAATATCTGATACTCAATTATACAAACAAGCTCGGTAATAGTATTGTTGTTAATGTATTAGAGAAGATATTATGTAATATTTTCCCTAATTGATATATAAAAAAATTAGCAAAAAAATTAGGGATAAACACTAATTTCCCTAGTTTTTTTGCTAAAAACTGTAAAAAAAAAGTTGCTTACCAAAACTAGCAAACAACTGATATTACTTGGTTGCGGGGGGAGGACTCGAACCTCCGACCTTTGGGTTATGAGCCCAACGAGCTGCCAACTGCTCCACCCCGCGATGTAAATACATTTTTTATTATACATCTTATATACTGTTTTTGTCAATAGGTTTTGAAAATTTAACCCAAAATGTATGTTAAAAATTATTTTTTCTTATATATTATATGTTAAATTTTCAAAAATATTACTATTTTTACTCTCCCCTACCGATATTTTTTACCAAAAATGTTGTACCCCTTTAATTATTTAATGTATCAAAATGTAGTTTTCCCATTTTACTATCAAGATAGCAACTTGTTATTGTCAAATTTTTAAAAAAGATCTCAATTCTATCTTTAGATACAATAATTTCTTTTATAATAGATTGAATATCTACATTATCTATACACATATTGATAACATCTAATTGTTGCTTTATCATATCTGTTAATAATGTTTCTTCTATCATAGTATTATTATTACATTTGTCTTTTCCATATTTTAGTCTACGATTACATCTATAATTAATTTTATTTCTTTCTTTTCTTCCTTTAAATGTATAATTACATTCAGCACATCTTATTAATCCTTTATACTTTAATTCCATAAAATTTATTCCTATATTTTTTATTAATAATATCAAATTTAATAAATAAAAACAAGATGTGGAAAGTTTTTCATTCTCAATCTTATCCTATAGTCTTTTTAGTTATTCTTTTCTACACAATATAAATAATAATCAAATTGTTGAGAAGAAATTTTAGTAATAATAATCTATCTTTTTTCGACCAGTTTCGACAAAAAGCGACAGAACCTTACTCCCACAAGCGAAATAATCTTTTTATTTTCAAAAAAGTATTGACAATATTTTACAATTAAGATATAATTAATGTACTGTTTAAGTTAACAGTACATAAAAAGGGATAGTTCTGTCTTTCATCAATAAGGAGGTATACACTATGAAGACTATTTCCAAGATTTTATCATTAGCATTAGTTGGTGTCATGACACTTGGCTGTGCTACAACGGCATTTGCAGCTGAACCTAAGGCAGCAACTTCAAAAGAAGTTGCCTCTGAAACTAATAACAATGAGTTCACAATTGTTGAACAGGAAATTCCTGTTGTAGTTGAATCAAGTGATACTATTGTTCCTATGAAACAGGGGGATCAGACTAACTTTCGGCTTGGTTCAGTTGGATACATGTCCAATTGTGGATTCACCCCAAAATTCAAATGTTGGGTAACTGGTGGTAGCGCTGATACCAAAGTTATGTTTGAATTTGTGACAGGTGGTTCACAGAAGTATGGACCTTTTGGTCCGGTCAATGGAGATGGCTCCAATTACTTAGACAAACCATTTATCGTTTTCAATGGCAATGGTGCATGGCAATTTAAAGCCTATGTTTCTAGTGGTCCAAACAACGGAAATTTGGTTTGCCACGTGCAGCAGTATTATTAATTTGATTTGCTAAAAATCTAATTTTAACTGACTAACATTTGACAGAACTATCCTTTCTACTACGAGTTATATTGAGCTCGTAGTAGTTTTTTTATAAAAAAAATAAAGGGGAAAATCCCCTTATTAAAAATAAATTTCTATAAATAATGTGTCTTTGATATACTTAGCATGTATGCTACCATTATTTAATTCTACTAATTGTTTAGCTATTGATAACCCAATACCACTAGATTCATTTGCATTTTCTACTGAAAAATAACGGTCAAAAATTTTCTGAACAGTTGTTGCGTCTAATAATTTAGCTTTATTTGAAAAAGAAATTATCCCATTTTCATTCATTGTCACTTTAAAATCTCCATTACTATATTTTGATACATTTGACAAGATATTTTCAAATATTCTTATGAGAGATATTCTATTTACAATTTTATTAATTTTTTTATCACAGATTGAAATTGTTGGAATAATATTTTTTTCTTTAAAAATATTATAGAAACTTACTAATGTTTCCTCTAAAACTTCATTTATGCAACAGGATTCTTTTTGGATACTTATATCCGAATCAATAATTCTTGAAAATTCAAATAATTGTATTGTGAGTTCGGTTAGTTCATTAGCTTTTTTTTCTACTATTTTCAAATCCTTTTTTTGATTATTTGATAATTTTTCTTGTCCAATTAAATCAAGATATCCTTTAAGAGCTGTTAAAGGAGTTCTTAAGTCATGTGATATATTAGTTATTATATTTTTTAACTTCTTATTTCCATTTTGATAGTATAATTTTTGTTTCCTCAATTCAATTAAATTCTTATTTAATTTGATAGCTAATGTTTTAAGATCTTTATCTGATGAAGAAATAGTTATTAGACTATTCGTGTCCTCTTTTAATATATTACTAAAAGATTGTTCAATTTCTTTAATAGAATTTTTTATTGAATATAATTTAATTGTAGATATTATACAAATAATGGCTAATAAAATAATTATTAATAATACAGAAAAATTCACTTTTTTCTCCTATTTTAATTCTTTTTTAGAAAATATTAAAATTCCAAGTAGATTTATAATACTTATAAAAAAAATAGAATATACTGGCATTTGTTTTAAAGAATTTAGAGTATTACTTTCTATTTCCATAGCTTGTCCTTGTGGAATAGATAAGTATAATATTTTAGCAATTCTTACTTTTTCATCACCTGGATAGTTTGGATCTAGTTCCTGACTAATAATGTGTTTATTACCATTTTCGTCGTACAAAGCATTTTCAATATATTTTGTACTATGTGCTGTTAGCGAAAATGCTCCTTGGGCAATATACATTGCGATAAAAAGAAGAATACATATTGTTGTCGATATTGTTATTTCTGAACATATCATTGTTATAAAATTAAAAATAGAACAAAATGATATAATGATCAAAAATGTATTTAACATAATCATTGCAAACTCAGATAACGACATTTGTATTTTTCCAAATAGTGGTATTCCAATTAAAATAACAATAATAAGATAAATTATTTCACATAAAATTGAAACTATTATACTAATAAATAAGTTAGATAAAAAAATTGAAATCCTACTATGTCCAACTATTATTTTATTTCTTATTATACCTTGTGAATGTTCCTTGCCAACAAAAATACTTATAAATACTGCAATAAAGAGGCCTATATACATTATAAACTCATTTATAATTTTATCGAGATTGATTCCATCAATTAATGAATATCTTAATAATGTAATTCCTGCTAATCCAAATGTTAAAAATATGAAAGTCCAAAATATAATATCTTTTTTTAATCTAAATATCCCAGCTTTTAATAATTTAGTCATTATCTGCACCTCCTATTAAATTCAAATAATAATTTTCTAAAGATTCTCCTCTTTCCTTAAAATCGTTTACTATACAACTTCTTTTTGACAGTGCAATAACAAACTCAGATATATTTATTTTTTCATATATTTCAATTACATCATTAGATATCACTTTATAAGTTAAATTATGTTCTTCTAAATATTTAACGCATTCTGTTAAATTACTTACAGTTACTTGAGCTCTAGTTTTAAAATTTTCTTTAATTTCTTCTTTATTTATTTCCTTAATAATTTTTCCTTTATCTAAAATTCCATAGCAAGTTGCGATTTTAGATAATTCATCTAAATAATGACTAGAAATTAAAAAAGTAATACCTTTTTCATTATTTAATTTTAAAATCAATTCTCTTATTTCTATAATTCCCTCTGGATCTAATCCGTTTATAGGTTCGTCTAAGATTAATAAATCTGGATTTCCAACAAGTGCTATAGCTATTCCTAATCTTTGTTTCATTCCTAATGAAAAGTGTTTAGCTGTTTTATTTTTCGTATTATCAAGTCTAACTAATTTTAAAAGATCTTGAAGATTCTCATAATTAGGTAATCCTACTATTTTATATTGTTCTTTAAGATTGTCTTCAGCTGTCATATCAAGGCAAAGAGAAGCAGTTTCTACAATTGCTCCAATTCTTTTCCTTGAATTGCGAATTTTTTTGTTTTTATTTGATAATCCGTAAATAATATAATTTCCTTTTGTTGGTCTTTGTAGTCCACATATTATTCTAATTAAGGTAGTTTTTCCAGCTCCATTTTTACCTATAAGTCCATAGATAGATCCTTTTGGTATTTTCATTTCTAAACCATCAATAGCCTTAAACTTTTTATATTTTTTTTCTAATTGGTTAACTTCTAAAATATATTCCATAAATTTCTCCTTTCTAACCAAAGTATAGCATTAATGAGTTAAGAAAATAGTTAAGAAATAGTTAAGAAATAGTTAAGATTTTAATCACACATTTTAAATCCAATTCCCCAAACAGATTCTATATATTCTTCTACTGTTAGATTTTTTATTTTTTTTCGTATATTACTTATATGAACTTTTAAGGAATTTTCATCTCCATCTAAAGTATCTGTATCTAAATTAATTAGTTCTATTAATTTCGTTTTCGTAATGACTTGTTTGGGATTTAATAATAATTGCTTTATTATAGCATATTCGGTTTTAGTTAAATTTATTTTTTGGTCTTTTATATATAAATAATGACTATCTAAAGTTAAATCTTTATACTTTAGTTTTTCTGTATTTATTTTATTATTTAATCTTAATTGAACTTTTATTCTTGCTTTTAATTCCTCTATATTAAATGGTTTAGTAACATAATCGTTTGCACCAGCTACTAAAGCATTTACTTTATCCTCTTGAGAAGTCTTGGCAGAAATGACTATAATTGGTATATTTCTAACTTTATCTATAATATTTTCGCCGTTTAATCCTGGTAACATTAAATCTAATAATATAAGATCTATATTTTCCTTTTCAATTAATAAAATTGCCTCTGTCCCTGAATATGCACTAATTATTTGATATTCTTCTTTTTTTAAAGTTTCTTTTATCAACTTGTGTATATCTACATCATCTTCAACAATTAATATAGTCTTCATTATAAAACTCCTTATAGTTAATACTTCTATTATAGTATATCATAAATTTTAATAAAGGATAATTTATTTTTCTAATTCATCAAAATTAGGAAACATAGCAATAAGAACATCCTTTACTATCTTTAATTGTTTTTCATTACATTTTTTAATAATATTATTAATTATTTCTTCATCTGAATAAGTTTTTTCTTCCACTTCTCCACCATATAATAGATCGTCTGTAGATATCTTAAGCACCTTACTTAATTGATATAAAGTATGAATACTACAACTTTTTTTACCACTTTCAATTCTAGTTATAAAATTTTCTGTTCTATTAGTTTTTTCAGCAACTTTTTCAACAGTCATTCCTAAACTATTTCTTGCATTTTTTACTCTAATACCAAAATTATTCCAATCATTATATTCTTTACCATCCATTTTTGATTCCTCCAATACTAATAGGTACATATATAAATTCCTATTAGTATTATTCCATAAATGAATATTTTTTATTATTGTCTATAAGTTACAACATAATTTTCCCATTAGGAAATAAGGTGGTAAATAAAAACACGATTGAAAATCGTCTACTAACCTACATTCTTTCTTTTATAATTCTTATATATTTATCTTTTAAATATGTGTAAAAGTTTAATTTAACATTAGAAATATCTGTATTATTTAATACTTTTCCTTTTTGTTGCATTTCGTATAAATATACATTATTTCGGTACATTAATTGTTTTATTATTTCTTGTTCTCTCACATTATATGCTTTTAACGAACATAGTACATATATATTATTGCAAAAATGATTTAGTTCATCTTCTGATATATCTTTGATTTTATCTGATACTTCTTTTGTTATTAATGCTAATATTTCTTCTTTATATTCTTTTTCTAATATTTTTTTATATTTTGCCATAAGCCTTTTATTTTCATTTTCATACTTTGTAGTAGCTTTTAAATATTTTGCTATAGCATTGTCAACATTTATACTTTTCATATAAATAACATCTTGAGGATTATTATTAGTAATTGCCAAATCTAATTCATTCTTTTTTTCTTGAATTTCGTTTCTTAATTCTTCTAATCCATATATCATTACAACTCTCCTTACATATATAATAATTTATTTTTATAGCAATGTTGAACCACACGCCTTTCAAAGAATAACACAAAAAAATGATAAAATCAACCTGTTATATAAAAAAGAAAGGCGAAGTTCTATGAACAATTATAAAAATACATATAAAGATTTAAACGGAAAGAAAAATGTTACAGGCACTAATATCAATTATTATAGATCACAAAAAGAATGGTCTGCACAAAAATTATCTGATAAATTAATGATTGAAGGTCTTGATATACATAGGCAAGCAATTTTTTCAATAGAAGCAGGTAAAAGATCTGTTTCAGATTACGAACTTTGTATCATTGCTGAAGTATTAGGTGTATCTGCTGACATATTATTAAAACCGTTTTTAGAATATGTGAAAAATGAAAATAAATAAGGAGATTACTAACTTTAATGGCTAGTATATCTCCTTTTTAATTTTTGCTTTCTTGTTTTATGTCTTTTAAAGTTTTTATTTCATTTCTATGAGTGAATTTTATGAATTGACTTATATTTACAAATATATATTCTAATTCTTCCTCAGATACTACATTTAAAATATAATCTATTTTTCTTCTTGTTCTTTTTGTATTTTTAGTATCATTTTCTTGCAGTAATAATTCTTCTATTGTATAACCTGTAATCTGAGATATTTTCAAAAATGTTTCTATATTCGTAACTTTGCTAGTTGCATTTTCTAATCTTGTAGCAGTATGTATACTTACTCCAATCTCTTCTGCAAACTCTTCTCTTGTTTGCTTTAATTCTTTTTCTCTTATTTGTCTAATTTTCTCCCCTATTTTATCGTAGTCCATTATATACTCCTCCATCTTATAATTTTATAGTTCTTAGAAAAAAAATTACATATCAATTTTGCATAAAATAACACATCAAAATTGATATGTGTTTTTATCTAAATCACCTATATCATAAGTATGTAATTTATACATATTGTTAAATACGACAAAAGCTGACAAAAAGTACCGACAAGTTTCGACATATCATTTCTGTAATTGCATGTATAATCTTGTCAGAATTTGTCTGTTAGAGTTTGAGGTAATATGCAAAAGATAAAATCATAAGAATATACCAATGATATTTAATCTTTACTTTAAAACTCTAACAGTCATTTTTTTTGAAAAGGAGGTCTTAATAATTTAATATAAATTGCTTTCAAATTTTGATGGACAAGTTCCAAAATTCAAAATTTGGAGGTATTTATGAAAAATTATTTAAAAGAGAAACTTACACAAGAAGAAAGACTTATGATATTAGGTATAATATGGAAAGTTGCACATAAATATAAAAACAGATACTATAATGAACAAAATAAATATTGTGAATTTATCGATAATATTGATTTAGCTATTGAAGATACTTATACATTTTATAAGTATAATTTACAGAGCGAAATAATATCATTGACACCTCTTACAGAGGAACAAAAGAGCAATATTGTTATGAAATTTGATTCATTGTTAAGAGAATCATGCCTATTTGAACTAATAAGAACATTAACTTTTAATGAAAAGTTGGTGTTCTTTTTGTTTTACTTGGAAAATTATAAGAATATGGAGGTAGCAGCACTTTTAAATAATAGTGAAAGAACTATATTAAATAGAAGAAAATCTATAGATAGTAAAATTAAAAAAATGAAAGGAGAATTGTAAAATGAGTAATATTTTTAATAACTATACTTTAAGCAATGAGGAAATAGAAAAAATTATAAAAGATTTTAAGCCAGATATAAGAAAAGCCTCTAAAATAAATGGAAAAATAGATGAAGATTGTGAACAAAAAATAATGATTGCAATATATCGAAAATTAAGTAGAAATAGAAAAAAATAAAATTTTTTTAAAATTTTAAAAAAATTTCCGATTTTTGATGTTTGGGTGGCATTTACCTAGTAGAAAGATAAATTTAAAAATTTTTAAAAATGGAGGTAAATGCTATGGACATTAAAAAAGCTATTGAATATGCACAAGTTGCATTAAAAAAGGTACAAGAAGAAAATAAAATACATAATAAACAGTTAACAGCCAAACAACTAGGAGAAACAATGTGGCTAATGTATTATATATATGATGATGAACAAATACATCAAAAAGCTACAAAAATTATAAATAATTTGGAGTTAAAAAATGATTAAAATTTTAATTATGTTAGTATTGTTTGGCTGTGCTGTTTTAAATATAAAATCAAGATTTAGTAAAAGTCTAAAGGTTAAAAAAAATCAAGTTTATAAAACACCTAAATTGTCGAGTTTAAAAGGACAATCTTTTAGCAATTACATAGATAATATCACAAAAGACTTATAATAACCTTTTTGTATCTAAAAACTGTTATATAAAAAGTCAACCAATATTAGCTGAAAGGCTTGATATGAGAAATAAAGAAAAAATTATTGTTTTGTTTTTTAATGAAAAATTATCAATAATAGAAATTGCTCATAAACTTAAAATAACAAAACAATATGTTTCAAAAATAGTTAGACAAGATACAAGATATGCAAAAGAAAGAGAAACTAGGAAACTAAATAATAAAGAAAAACAGAAAAAAAGAGTTAAGGAATACATTTACAACAAAAGAAAAAGAGAAAGACAAGAAAGGTTAAATTCCATTGTAGAAATGCAACATATTCAAGCAAGTTGTGAATTGTCAGGAAGAAAAACTATAAATAATCGTGCATATAGAAATTGGAATAATAGTATTTATGAATATCATAATAAAACGAAAGAATACAGAATAAAAAAAGATTATCAAGATAAGGTATCTTATGCAATACCGAAAAAAATCAAATGGGAATGAGGAGCAAATATAATGAATACAATTGAAGAAAAGATAGGACTTAATATAAAAGAAGCTAGTAAACTAATGGGAATAAATGAAAAACTAATGTCTGAATTAACCCATATAAAAGGTTTTCCCTGTATAAAATTTAAACGAAGAATTGTAATTAACAAGCTAAAATTACAAGAATGGTTTGACAAAAATAGTGGTAGATATTTTTAATGTCTACTACTTTTTTTGAAAATGGGCTGAAATCCAATGTTAAACACGCTATAATTAAGGAAAATCATTATATTTTGACTTATTCTGTTTCCTTAATTAAAGGAGGGAAAATTTTGAAAAGGACACAGAAAAAAGATAATGATAAAAAAATAAGAAATAAAAACGGAGAGGGTACTTTTAGAAAAAAAGGCAACAAATGGGAAGGCAGAGTATCAGTAAAAATAAATGGTAGATCTGTGCAAAAATCTGTTAGTGGTGATACTGAAAGAGAAGCAAAAGATAAAGCAAAAGCATTAAAAAAATATTATGAAGAAAAAGAAAAAAAGTATGCTCATTTAAAAATAGAACAATCTGAAGTAACATTAGAAGAATGGATTAAAATATGGATTAAAGATTATAAAAGGTTAACTGTAGCAGAAAGTACATTAGCAGGTTATATTAGTAAAATAAACTCATATATTAGACCATATTTTAAAGAAAGAAAAATACAAGAAATAGACAAAAATGATATTCAATTGTTTGTAAATCATATGGCTACATTAAAGAAAAAAACATCAAAAAATGATACTAAAAGAATTTCTGGTAAATTGTTATCAATAAAAACAATTAAAGATACTGTAAAAATCCTGAGTATGATTTTTTCAGATGCAGAGGAGGAAATGGATTTAATACCATATAATCCTGTAAAAAATCCTAAATTTCCTAAAAGAAAAGAAAACAAGAAAAAAGAAATTCTAAGTATCGAAGAACAATTAGCAGTAACAAATATCTTATTATCAGAATATAATGGAATAGCTTTTCTAACATTGTTTATTTTAGGAGTAAGAGCAAGTGAATTAGCAGGCTTTTTATGGAAAGACTTAGATGATATTGTTAATGGAATTAGTGTAAGCAGAGGATTTCAAATAGTTGATATATATGATGATGATTTGAATAGAGTACGATCTGAGAGAAAATATACTGAGTTAAAATCGGAAGCTAGTGAAAGAATTGTACCTGTTATGCCCATATTAAAGATAGCATTAGCAAACTATAAAGCTGAAATAATGAAAAAACTAGGAATTACAAATGAAAAAGTTTTAGATAATGAAAGTATTTTTAAAACTAAAAATGGAAATACTATAACAGCAGATTATTTAAGACATAGATTACATTATGTTTTAGATAAATATGGATTTAAAAAACATATTACTGTACACGAATTAAGACACACATTTGCTACAAGATGTTTGGAAAGTGGTATTGATATGAAAACATTACAAACTTTTTTAGGACATGCCGATTATAAATTAACTGCTAATACTTATTCACATGTATTAAGACAAACAAAGGATATTCAGATTCTGAAATATAATACTTACATTACAAATACTATTCAAAAAAGTTTAGAAGATGTTATGAATATAACAGAAGAAACTGTAAAAGATCCAAAGCTAAAACAAAAAGCTATTGAAAATATGAAAAAGAATTTTGAAATATTAGTAGAGGCAAAGTTTAAAGAAAAGGAAGAACAATTACTAATGAAAGAACAAGAAGAAAATAAATGTATTTCTAATGTTAAGAAATATACTTTAAAAAGAATTGTTAGAAAAAATTAGCTGTATAATTCTTGTATTTTAACAATTAATGTGGTATTATAAAAAAGTAAAAAGAATATTAGGATATATGCAGCTACTAATTATTTGTATGGAATTAGGGAAAAATTAGGGAAGATTTAAGATAAAGGCTTAAAAGCATTGAAAAAACAATATGTTTGGTAATTATATCGTCGGGCTCATAACCCAAAGGTCGCAAGTTCGAGTCTTGCCCCCGCAACCAGATAAATTAAGAGTTCTAGAAATTAGCTAGAACTTTTTATTTGTATTTTAGAGTAATTAGCGCAAAATTTTAAAACAATTTTTGCAGAATTTCACTTGTTTTTTGGATAAATACAATATATAATTATTTACAATAAAACATGTTTTTGCGTTGATATTTTAAATAATAAATTGAGGAAAAGAGTATGGAAGAAAATATATTTAATACAATTAGACATGAATATAAAATTGAAAACTGTATAATAGAAAAGAGAAATGATTCAACAGATGGAAATGTATATACTATTTTTGACAATCAAAATAAATTTATAGCTAAAATATATAAACAAGAAGAACATACAAAATCAATGATTAATCTTCACTTATTTTTAATAAAAAATGGATTTATTGTTCCTAATATAGTTAAAAATATAAATGGAGATTATTATTGTAACATAGAAAATAATTACATAGTTGTTTACACTTTTATAAATGGCGAACAATATGGGCAAAAAATTGAGAATATAGAAAATATAGAATACAAAAATAATATTGTAAGAAAACTTGCAATTCAATTAAGAAAATTGCACGAAATTACAAGAGATAATAATTTTAATCTTAAAGAAATAGAAATTCATAATTCAAAAAAAGAGAATGAGAGGAAGTCTGTTTTGCATTTTGACCTAACAAAGGATAATATATTTATTTGCAAAGATAAAATTGGCTTTATAGATTTTGATGATGCAAAATATGGAGATTCTTTATTTGATGTGGCAAGTGTGATATGTTTTCTGTTTATTTCTAAAAAAAGAGGAGTTGATGAAAACTCCATTAATGTTTTTTTAAACAGTTATTATAATAACGAGACAGAAGTTAAAAGAAGAGAAATCCACATGATAAAGACTTATGCACACGAATGGATAAAAGAAGTATTAAAAAATGAAAATTTAGATAAACCAATAAAAGAAAGTTTTATATTTAAGGACAAAATGATAAGAAAAATAAATATAGGAGGGAGTAAAAATGAGGCACACAATGAAATTAAAAGAGGATCCATTTGAAAGAATGAAAAATGGAACCAAAACAATTGAATTTAGATTGTATGATGAAAAAAGAAGGAAGATTAAAGTTGGGGATGAAATTGAATTTTTTAAATTACCTAAATTGCAAGAAAGAATTTTGGTTAGAGTTAAAAATTTATATAGAGGAGATTCTTTTAAAAACTTGTTTAAAATAATATTTCCAGATAAAGATAATAAAGAAATAAATAATAAAACTGAAGAAATGCTTAAATATTATACTCATGAACAAGAAAAAGAATATGGTGTAATAGGGATAGAAATTGAGATAATAGATAGCAACTTTAGATATACATATAACAAATTAGTAAGAGATAAAATTCCAGAAAATATTGATAATATGAAGGGGAGAAAAAGCAA
>ENA-OPFI01000169-OPFI01000169.1-human-gut-metagenome-genome-assembly--contig:-NODE-169-length-34157-cov-11.211425_pt1 | contig 34157 bp, 14 predicted proteins | sample MGYA00241308_ERZ501550 | MGnify/ENA primary metagenome ERZ501550 (study PRJEB25962, sample SAMEA2042433) | human gut metagenome | biome: human gut; feature: human-associated habitat; material: faeces...
GTGTACGTCATCGACGGCGCAAAGGGTATGCAAAAAGAGGATTACGAGTTTTTGGAAAAGAACGCGCACAAAGCTCCCATAGTCGTGGCACTAAACAAAGAGGACTGCGTGACGAGAGAAACCACGTTCGCAACCCTTGAAAAGCTCAACAAAATCGAGGGGTTGAAAGCAATCGTGCCTATTTCGGCAAAGAAAGGGGACAATCTCGAAGTGTTGAAAGAAGAGCTTGTTTCGCTTTTGCCCGAAGGCGCGCCGATGTATCCCGACGATATGTACACCGAAAGCAGTATGCGCTTTATGGCAACCGAGATAATAAGAGAGAAAGCTCTCTATCTTCTCGACAAGGAAGTGCCATACGGCATAGGCGTTTACATCAACAAGTTCGAAGAGAGAGAGGGGCAACCCATCATCGACATCGACGCCGACATCATTTGCGAAAAGCAATCGCACAAGGCTATCGTCATCGGCAAGGGCGGCGAAATGCTCAAACAAATCGCAACCAAAGCTCGCCACGACCTCGAAGAAATGACGGGCGAAAAGGTTTTTCTTACGCTCTACGTGCGCGTGAAGAACGAATGGCGCGACGACGACAGAATTATGAAAGAACTCGGCTACGACCTCAAAGCTCTCAAAAAGGACTGAAAGGCAAGATTGCCGATTTTGAAAAACTTTTGAAAAAACTCGGATAAAGCGGACGTTTTTGCACATACTGACAACGTGAACAAACGTGAATTGTGGGAAATGTTTGCAAAAACCGGGGACGTCGAAGTGTACGGAATGTACCTTGCGATGAAGGAATACGAGGATATCTCGCATATGGCGAGAGAGGACTATGCAAACAGCCGACGTAAAAGTTAAAGCCATCGTAACGAGGGCGGTACCTTACAACGAGAGTGATATGATTGTCACTCTTGTCGGCGTTGATACGGGCGTTTTGACGGCAACGGCAAAGGGATGTCTGAAACCAAAGGCAAAACTCCGCTATGCCGCAGAGCCTATGAATTTCGGCGATTACGTACTGAGCGGACGAAACGGCAGATACATAGTTACGGAGTGCAGTCAAATCGAATCCTTTTCGAGCATAACTTACGACATCGAAAAGTACTATGCGGCGTCAATGATTCTCGAAACGCTGCAAAGAGGCTCGAAAGACGCAAATCCCGACTTTTTTATCTTGTCGCTCAAAGCACTCGACGCGCTTGCTTATTCCGAGTGCGACTCGGACGATGTTTCAAGAGATTTCTTGTTGGGATTTTTGGATATATCGGGCAACAAGCTCGACTTTCGGCATTGCAACGTATGCAAGTGCGATATAGAAGGCAACGCCTATTTCAAGGATTCGGACGGCATCGTGTGCGAACATTGCAAGGGACTTGACGGAATACTCGTGGACAACCTTTCAAGAGGTTATCTTGCAAAACAAACGGATATATCTCATCCGCTCAAAGTGAAAGCCAATCTTTTGCTTGCGGACTTTGTATATATGACGACGGGGGTGCGTATAAGCACTCACTATTTTACGGAGCAACTATGAAAAACAAAGGATTTTTTGCAAAATTCATTGCAATCACACTTGCCGTATGCACGCTTTTTGCCTGCGTTGCGATTTTTGCCGCATGCAACAAAGACGAAATTAAGGCAAAGTCGGTTGAGGATATTTTTAAATCCACATCAAGCAACCCCGAGTTCAGCGGCGCGCAAAGAGAGTTTACTCTCGACACGGGCTGGGAAATTTATACCACAAGCGCAGCCAAATCCACTCAAGCGGCAAACGTCAACAGCGACGTGGGCTACATAGAGAGTTTAAACGCATTTGTCGTAAACAACGGCGAGGCACTTTCCATAGTCAAATGCGGCGACGAAAGGGAATACTTTGACGGCGGCATGAAAGGTATGCTGTTTCCCTCATATTTGGGCATCGGCGCATTGAGAGTTAAAGACGGCCTTATCGCATGCAAATTTATAAACGGCGAAGCGGGCGTTTTCGACGCAACGGGCAACACCGTGATTTCGCGCACTAAAATCAACTATTCTTCAAACACCGGCGCAAACATCGATACGATATTGAAGATTCTCGACGGTGGTTTGGTTGCGGTAAATCCCTCATACGACAAGAGCGGCGTGAGCGGTTATACCTCGATATATCGTACTACGACGAGCGGCGATTTGAAAGACAGAGGCATGCTCGTCGCGCGCCTTGAAAACGCCAAAGGCACGCTTACAACCGTCAAAGGCTTCGACGGAAAGTACGTCACGATAACGGGCAACACGACGGGTGACTTTATCTTCTCCGTGCCCGCAACGCAAGCGGCGGCGGGACAAACCACGATTGCAACCACAAACGGTACGGTTTCCGACAACGATAAAGACGATTATTACGGCGAGATCACGTATATGGGCGGCGGCAAGTTCTTTATCCACCAAGACTGGACGGTGGAAAAGGACAAGGAATACACCTATTATGACGGTTTCGACTACTACGTGTTTACGCGCAGAATTTACACTCCCGACAACGATAAGTCGGAAGCGTACACCAAAAACGCCGACAAAGTTTTTCTGTATATGGAGAACAACTATTATGACGGCGAAAAGGCAGGCGTTGCGACTTCGTCCTATCTCAAAGACGGCTTTACGTACGCAAGCTACGGTTTGACGATCACGAACAAAGTCGGCACTTACGATCAATTTATCCTCGACGAAAACCTCAATGTCGTCATGTCGCTCACGGGCAACTACGGCATTACGATAAAAGACCAGAAGAAAGAGAAGGTCGGCTATCTCGACCTCATTATGCAATGCGTGGACGGTTACTACTACAATCCGCTTTTGCCCAGCGAGTTTAACGTCTACGACAAGGACGGCAACCGCATCGGACACAACGGCAGAAACGACATCAAGCAACAAGAGCTTTCAAACAATATCTTCGTGGCTGCGGTCAACGATCCCGACGATACGTCGTCGAACCCCGATCAACTCTACGGCGCGTTCAACCTCAACGGCGACGTGGTGATTCCCTTCAAGTATTACACGCTGTCCGCGTTCAGAGGCTCGTACACGGTAGGTCAGACGAAGAACGACCAAGGCGTCAAGACGTGGTTTATCGTCGGCAGCGACGGCAAACAAATCACCGAAATGAGTGACGGCTCGACCCCGCTTTCAAAAGATGAAATCGCAACCGATTCCAAAGGCAATTTTATATACAAAATCGGCTGCTACATGTACAAGGTCGACAGCGGAAAGAAGGATAGCAACAACAAGACCATATACAATTACGGCATCAAAAATTTCAACCCGAACGTAAACAAAAACGTCGTTATGAACGCAACGATGAGCGCAGGCAGCGTTCTTTACGCGCCCACGTCCTCGCCAAGCAACGTCTTTGTGTTCGACAAAGTTACGGTGGGTACGAACGTCAGCTACACCGTGTACAGACTTGTGTAAGAAGGCATACGAATGACAACCGAAATTAAAAAAGCAAGCGACGGCATTGACGAAGGCGCAAAAATCATAAACGGGGGCGGTCTTGTGGTTTTCCCCACGGAAACCGTTTACGGCCTCGGAGCAAACGCCTTTGACGAGCAAGCCGTTGCAAAAATATTCGAGGCGAAGGGCAGACCGCAAGACAATCCGCTTATCGTGCATATTTCATCCCTCGAACAAGTTAAGGACATTGCGGTGGATATTCCCGACAAGTTTTACGAGCTTGCCGATCGCTTTATGCCGGGTCCGCTTACGATAATCCTCAAAAAGAGCGACAAAATCCCGTATATCGTCACGGCAGGCGGCGAAACGGTGGGCATACGTATGCCGAAAAATAAGTGGGCAAGAGAGCTTATCGCAAAAAGTAAGCCGCTTGCCGCGCCTTCCGCAAATCGCTCCAAGCACATATCCCCGACAACCGCTCGGCATGTGTACGAGGACTTGAAAGGGGAAGTGGAACTCATTTTGGACGACGGCGCATGCCAAGTCGGCATCGAATCGACGGTGCTCGACCTCACTTGCGATACGCCCACTATTTTGCGTCCGGGCGCAGTTACCGCCGAGATGCTTCTCGACATCGTCGGAGAAGTGAGCCAAAACGGCAAAGTCATCAAAATCGCAAAAGCCCCCGGAATGAAATACACCCATTATGCGCCTGTCGTGGAAACGGTTATGGCACAAAATATCGACCATGCCGTGAGCGAATACGACAAAAAAATCGCAGAGGGAATGAAGCCGGTTATCGTCGCGCGCGATATATATAGGGATAAAGTGGGCGAGCGCGCTCAAATCTCTTTGGGCGTAACCGTTGAGGACTACACGCGCAACGTGTATTCCGCATTGCATACGGCGGAGAAAGAATACGACTACATAATCATCGAACACCTCGACGGAACGGGACTCGAAGCGTCGGTCATGAACAGAGTGGAGAAAGCGGCGGGAGGAAAGAGCGTATGAAAGTGCTTTTCGTATGCTCGGCAAACACTTGTCGTTCCCCGATGCTCGAATATATGTTTAAAGCGTATTTGAAGTCGAAAGGCAACGATTCTGTCGAGGTTGACAGCGCGGGGCTTATACTTTCAAACGACAGAATAAATCCGTTGTGCCTTGCAACTCTCGACAAACACGGAGTGCCGTATTTTGACAGGCAGTCGCAGTTTTGCACCAAGCAGCTTTACAAAAAAGCCGATTACGTTTTTGTTATGACGCAGTATCACGCAGACGTATTGAAGGCAAATTACGGCGCAAAGCGAAACCTTTTCGTTCTGTCGGATTTGCTAGGAGGGGACGTTCCCGACCCTTACGGACAAGGCGAGGACGCATACGAATACGTCTATCGGTTGTTTTGGAACGGACTTGACAAAATTTATCGCACAATTTGCAAAACAGACGCTTGATCGTCTGTTTTTGCATAATAAACGCGCTTTTGTCGTAAAAAACGGCCACGCTAGATTTTTGAATTCAGGTTTTAATTTTCGATTTATTGTCTGCTTTCACACTCGACGTCGAAGTGGTCTTTGAGCAGTTGTTTGAATATTTTGATATGTACTTCTTCATCGAGAATAATGCGTTCCAGCAGCATCTTCACGCTGTCCGAGGATAAGTTGAGAATGGTGCGTTCGTAGTTCATGATTGCGTTTTGCTCGGCAAGCACGTTTTCTCTCAAATATTTTTGAGGCGATAGGGTATAGTTCGCAAAACTTCCGTTCCAGTAAGTGCGTGCGCCCATGACGGGATAACCGCCAAGTTTGTATATGGTTTCGCCAAGCAATTTGTGATGCAACATCTCGGTTATTGCGATGCCTTCTAGTGCTTCTTGAATTTCCGGATACTTCGGCGTTACGTACGTCTGAAAAATGTAAGTCGTAACCGCCGTAAGTTCGCCGGTAGAGCCCGAATATACCGGCATAAGCAGTTTGGATTCCGCAATGTTTTTTTCGACTTCCACGTCGGGATAGGGTAGCGCGCTTGCATATTTGGATAAGTCCATTTTTCACCTCGCTTGATTTTGCACATTATATTCGGCGCGCTTTGAATAGGTTACAAACAAAAAAAGTCGCGTTTATGGCAATTAACCTTCAAAATATATATAAAACCGCTTGCAAATTGCTTTTTCGTGTGCTAAAATTTCAAAGTAACTTTTAGGAGGTATAGACATGCTTGATACATTGAACGCAATCCTTCTTGCTGCCGAACAAGGCGTCAGGTACGAGGATTATAGCATATGTTTGAAAGTGTTTCTCATATTGATGGTGGTTGCCGCTGTTGCAATCATCGTCGTCATCATGATGCAAAAGGGCACCAACGACAACGTCGGCGTCATCACGGGCGCAAGCGATACTTACTACGGCAAGAACAAATCGACCAACAAAGAAAGCGTTTTGAAAAAGATCACTTTCGGACTCTTCGCTTTCATTCTCGTTTGCTCGATCATCTGCTTCGTTATGTGGGGACTTATCAAATAACTCGCATCATCAAAAGAAAGTATCCAAGCGGCTCGTTTTTCGAGCCGTTTTGTTTTTCTCGGGCAAAATGCGAGCGTATTCATCCCTTTCGGGCTTGAATATATCAAACGAGTATTGTATAATCTAATTATGATAAAACAAGTTGCAACAAACAAAAAAGCCTATCACGATTACTTTGTCGAGGACACCTATGAGGCAGGCATTGCTCTCGTGGGGTGCGAAGTCAAGTCCATTCGTCTAGGTGCGGTAAACCTTAGAGATAGCTTCGTCATTATCAAAAACGGCGAAGTTTTTATGCTTGGCGCACATATTTCCCCATACAGAATGGGAAGTTACAACAACGTCGATCCTCGTCGCACGCGCAAACTTTTGCTCAATAAGTCCGAAATAAACAAACTTCGCGGAAAAGTGGAACAAAAAGGTTATACGCTGATTCCGCTCAAAATCTATTTTAAAGACGCTCTCGTCAAAATCGAACTCGGTCTTTGTCGAGGCAAAGAGCTTCACGACAAACGCGAGGCGATAAAAGAAAAGGAAAACAAACGCAATTTGCAAAGAGTGATGAAAGAATACAACAGGTAAGTTTCTCGCTTCGATTGCAAATCCGACCTTTTTCTCCTTTGTCCGTACGCACGTTGCGGGCTTTTCAAAAGAAAATAAGTTTTTTGCGCTATGCGCTATGAGGTAAATATGAAAAGAATTGAAACCACTTGCGTTCAAGGCGGTTATACGCCTAAGAACGGCGAACCGAGGCAAATCCCCATCGTCCAAAGCACCACTTTCAAATACGACACAAGCGACGATATGGCAAAGCTCTTCGACCTCGAAGCCAGCGGATATTTTTACACGCGATTGCAAAACCCGACAAACGATTACGTCGCGGCAAAAATCGCAGAGCTCGAGGGCGGTACGGCAGGTATGCTCACATCGTCCGGTCAAGCCGCAAACTTTTACGCCGTTTTCAATATCGCAAACGCAGGCGACCACGTCGTTGCCGTAAGTGCGATATACGGCGGTACTTTCAACCTTTTCAACGTCACGATGAGAAAAATGGGCGTGGATTTCACGTTTATCTCTCCAGACAGCACGGAAGAGGAAATCGAGGCGGCTTTCAAACCCAATACAAAAGCGGTTTTCGGTGAAACAATCGCAAATCCCGCACTTAGAATGATCGATATCGAATTGTTTGCAAAAGTGGCGCACAGACACGGCGTACCGCTCATTGTGGACAACACTTTCGCAACGCCTATAAATTGTCGTCCGATAGAGTGGGGCGCGGATATCGTCACTCACTCGACAACAAAGTATATGGACGGACACGGCGCGGCGGTCGGCGGCGCAATCGTTGACGGCGGCAAGTTCGATTGGATGGCGCATGCCGACAAATTCCCGGGGCTTTGCACTCCCGACGATAGCTATCACGGCATAACCTATGCGGAAAAATTCGGCAAAGAAGGGGCGTTTATCACAAAGTGCACGGCGCAACTTATGAGAGATTTCGGCTCTATTCAAAGTCCGCAAAACGCTTTTTTGCTCAATCTCGGCCTTGAAAGTTTGCACGTGAGAATGCAACGCCATTGCCAAAACGGTTTGGCTGTTGCAAAATATCTTGCAAGCGATCCGAGAATCGCTTGGGTAAAATATCCCTCTCTTGAAGGGGACAAGGACTATGAGCTTGCAAAGAAGTATTGCCCAGACGGCACTTGCGGCGTTGTGAGTTTCGGCGTTAAGGGCGGAAGAAAAGCCGCGGAAGAGTTTATGAAAGGGCTTAAAATAGTCGCAATCGAAACGCACGTTGCCGACGCACGCAGTTGCTGTTTGCATCCTGCAAGTTCGACGCACCGTCAACTCACCGACAAAGAGCTTGTCGACGCCGGCGTATCGCCCGATCTCGTGCGCCTTTCTTGCGGAATCGAAAATTCGCAAGACCTCATCGACGACATCAAACAAGCACTTGACAATGCTTGTATCGACGCATAAACTGCCGATTGCGCAATATAGGTGACAATATGCCGATTATAATTCCAAAAGGTTTGCCTGCGTACAAAAGTCTGTCCGACGAAAAGATTTTCGTTATGGACGAGGCTAGGGCTGTGGGACAGGACATCCGTCCAATCGAGATTGCGATACTCAATCTCATGCCCACGAAGGAAACAACAGAAACACAACTTATAAGGTTGCTTTCAAACTCGCCTCTTCAAATCAACGTCACGCTCATCAAGACGGATTCCTACGAACCGACGCACGTGTCGATAGGGCATATGATACGTTTTTACAAGAGCCTTGACGAAATCAAAAAAATGAAGTTCGACGGCATGATCGTCACGGGTGCGCCCGTCGAAACCATACCGTTTGAGGAAGTGAAGTATTGGAACGAACTTGAACAAATCTTTGACTTTGCCGACAAAAACGTCACAAGCACGATTTATATTTGCTGGGGGGCGCAAGCTGCGCTTTATCACAAGTTCAAAATAGCCAAGCAGGTTTTGCCCGACAAACTTTTCGGCGTTTATCCTGCGCATGCCGTTGTTGCAAACGATATGCTTCTGAAAGGTATGGACGACACGTTCTATATCCCGACATCACGTCACACTCGCATCGACGAGGACGCTCTTAAAAAAAACCCGCAAATCAAAGTGCTTGCCGAATCCGATGAGGCAGGCGTCGTCATTGCCAAAACCGTTGACAACAAGTCGTTCTTCTTTACCGGACATAGCGAATATGACCGTTTTACACTTTGCAACGAATACCTCAGAGATTTAGAAAAAGGTTTGCCCATTCACAAACCCGTCAACTATTTTCTCGGCGATTCTCTCGACAAGGTAGATATGAAGTGGCGTAGCACGGCGAATTTGCTGTTTTATAATTGGTTGAATTATTATGTCTACCAAGTCACCCCATTCAATCTATAAGCGTCCAAACAGCGATTAACTTTGTCAGAGCCATCATTTCAAACAGTCATGTACGACAAGTACACTCCTGTCTGCAATGATGGCTCTTTCTCGTTACTCATCTGTTTGGACGCTTATAGATTGAATGGGGAGGGTATTATCAAAAAAGTGCCGTCATTTAGCGAATAACTGTGTCAGCCCTCTGCTCCTGAACAGTCACGTACAACAAGTACGCTCCTATTGCTCAAACGGCGCATAGGCAACGGCAACACTCGGTTGCGTATTGCCGAGAGCCTCGCTTGTTCTCGCAATCACTACCGCGCAGAAAATCTTTGCTATCAGTTCGAGCAGGGACAAAAACTCCTGCCGTAGTTTCGCAAGATTGTCTGCTTGGTGAATTGCGCCTTTGGCGCAAACGGAATATCCAAATCTTCATTTTGTCATTGCGAGGAGCAACGAGAGTTGCGACGTGGCAATCTAGCGGAGCGAAATGCGCCTGACGGCCGGATTCCCACGCTTACGCTCGGAATGACAGAGGGGTGGGACACCCACGCCCGATTCGATTGCGCCTGACGGCCGGATTCCCACGGTCACTGCGTTCCCTCGGAATGACAAGGAAAAAATAGAATCTTCCATTTTGTCATTGCGAGGAGCAACGACAGTTGCGACGTGGCAATCTAGCGAGAGCGAAACGTAACAACTATTTCAATTTCTTGATGAGGGCGAGGGCTTCGTCCAGTATTTGAGTATTGCCCGACTGCACGTTTTCAACCACGCAGGTTTTCAAGTGTTCGCCGAGAATTTCGTAGCCGAAACTTTCAAGCGCGCTTTGCACCGCCGAGAGCTGTATGAGTATGTCGCCGCAATAGCGGTTGTCCTCAAGCATGTTCTTTATGCCGCCAAGTTGCCCAATGATGCGGTTGAGCCGTGAATTGAGAGATTTGAGCTGCTCTTCGCTTCGGGGAGTGTGCTTTTGATGCGAACAGCACGAGCAACATGCCGTGCATTGTTGATTGTCGTCCATTTTGATATATTCCTTTTGATGTTGTAGATTGTCCTTGTTGTTTTCATTCCGTCCCCGGAGATTGCCGCGTCGCCTTGCTCCTCGCAATGACAAACGGGGGTGTTTTTATATACCCTGTGGGGGTATATTTATGGTAAACCATTTGGCGAAAAACTGTCAAGGGAAAGTATGCAAAAAAGCGAAAACAAATTAATTTTTCAAAATGTCCAATAAAACGATTGATTTGAGTGTATATATATTATAAAATATATAAATCAATGCGTCGTGGGCGCATACACGGAGAGAAAAACATGAGAAATTCAAGGACAAAAACACAAACGAAATTGAGAAATTACATAAAGCTGACCGCAGGCGCATTGTTGCTTGCTATTACGTTTGTCCTTGTCTTTGCCGGCACGCTCTCCGGTGCTTTCGGCATTGAAAACGAACTCCAACAAAACGGCATTATCCAATCAAACGTGGCAAGCGCGGCAACTCCAAACACTTCAACTCATACAACAACAGTATATTGGACGGATGCAAGAGATTCCTCGGAATTTAGTATTACACGCCAAGCACAGTATTGGAATGTTACAAACACACCTACAAACACAAATGCTCGTACTGGGACAAGTACAATAGGATTTTCGACTACCGGATATAAAAATCAAAGCCTTCAAATAGGTAGGGCATACCATGATATTGAGGTCGGAGATTTTTCAGCAACTAGTGTGACGATTAAATTTAAGCTAAAATTTAGATTTAATAGGGAAGGCGGACACATCTCTGCTCCTACTATCACTAAAGGTGCCAGTTTGCAATATTCAACAGATGGCGTGACATATGATTGGATTTCGACTGGCGATGGTGGATTAGACAGAGGGCCAAGTAATAGTGGTGATGACGGGTATGGTCAGTATAAGTATTATACAGGTTGGTCAGGTTCTGGTGACAATACAATTGAAACAACAGAAATGTCTAAAACAATCAACGGAAGTTTTGTGCCAGGACAAAAAATATTTTTGCAATACGTTGATAGTTGGTATTCATCAAGTAATAATCGTGGTTGGAAGAGCGGTACATACGGCGAATTGTCATTCTTACAAGTTTCATTTGGTGGCGTTACCACATCTATTAACCTTGAAGCAGGTGACAATGGATCAATTGCACCCAGTGGAACTCAAACATTCAACTCATCAACGGCAAGTGTAGTAAGTACGGCAACACCAAATGATGGTTATCACTTTGATGGTTGGTATAATGGTACAGCCAAAGCTTTTGAAAATAATCCACAAACATTTACTGGTTCTAATATAACGGCGAAAGCAACATATACAGCTCAATTTGGGTTGAACCAACTGATTGTTAGATATTGGCAAAATATTGATAACAATGATAATACGCTTTTGAATGATTCAAGCGGAAATACATTTACATACAATACAAAAAAAGCATTTTTAAATTTGCCAAAGACGGACGACGGAAAGACGTTTGTCGGGTGGTCTACATCGCGGAGCGGTGCTGTTGTGCACGCATACGACACAAGTTTCGAGGTGGGTGCGGACAAAATCGGCGATACAAGTATTTTGCCTGCGGAAAACCATGGTGCAACTGTTGATTTGTACGCTGTTTGGGTTGACAGCGATTTTGGCAGTTTAAGCGGAAAAGCAAAAGACAGCACTTGGGGAAGTCAAGGCAATCCTTTTGTCATTTCAACATCACAACATCTGAAAAACTTGTCCGATATAGTAAACGGCAATCGTAAACCGGTCAACAGTGTTACGGGGAAGTATTACGGACAAAGCATATCTACAAACGCAACGAGCGTCAACGGCGTGATAACTTTTGCGAATTGCTATTTTGTGATTGCAAGCGATATCGGCACTGCGACAGGCAATATAGACTTTGTGCCTATCGGGAAGAATGGAACGTATTATTTTGCAGGTACGATTTTTGGCGGAAACGATAGCGATGCAAACAATCGTACCATGCGGACAATCAATCTCAACATTCAAAGTAGCGGCGTGAGCAACGTCGGTCTTTTCGGCTACGTCAAAGGGGCGACTATATCGCATTTGACGACGGCAGGCACGATTGTAGGCGGCGCGGCAGTCGGTGGTTTGGTCGGATATGCCGACGGTGTGACGATTTCAAATTGCAGGAACAATGCAAGCATATCGGGTAAATCCTTTATCGGCGGCATAGTGGGAAAAGCGACAAATGCCACAATAAATGCATCGCACAACACTAATACGATTCAAGGGAGTAGTACCAATGTTGGCGGTATTTTGGGCGGATCTGATACAGCAGATAATAATATTTTAATTACAAGCTGTTACAATACCGCCAAAATTTCAGGTATAGACAATGTAGGTGGTATTACTGGTCGTTTTGCAAAAAATGGCGATAAAGATGTAAAAATTAGCAATTGCTATAACCTTGGAGAAGTTTTCGGTACTGCCGATTCGATTGGTGGTATTGTCGGTTTTTCTGAAAATGGGTGTGTTGTCGAATATTGCTATAACAAGGCTAAAATAACCGGCTCGTATGCGCTTGGCGGAATTGTGGGAAGTATTCGTAATGGGGGTAGTATTAGTATTTTATATTGCTATGCCGATTTCACAGATGAGCAAAAACAACTCAATGCAACCAATCCGAATTCTGCCACCGGAGGCGTTGCAGGCGGTATCGTCAGCGGTTGCTTTGCAGGTACAAATACTGCCAATATTAAGGTTGAAAATAGCTGGGCGATTTATGATTATTCATCCGTTAAATATGCAGATTGTAAAAAACAATTCGACTGCATAACGGATTTCGCTGTTGCACCGCTTTATTTTGACGGAACAAATTATGTTGACAAGACATGGACAGATATTCTCACCGTCAATATCAACGCGTTTCAAATTTTGGGGGGAACCGAATCGGGCAAGTTCCTTGCTTTGCATGACGGCTCGAATAAATCAACGCTCCCAAACAAAACCATTATCGGCAAAGAAAAAAACAGCACGGGAAGCCCTGCCAAAACAGACCTTGTAGTAAATTTCATCGTTTATTATAACGCCGACACAAAACAGGACGTTGTTGCGGAACTTAAAGATATAAAAATCGATGCAGCGGCGGTTGATTATAATGCGACCGAGCAGTATGTTGTCGATAACACTCAATTGCCGACAACCGTCAATACACACTACTTCAAACAATCGTTCTATTTTGACCAAAACGGCGGCGGAAATGCAACGCTTGGCAAAACCAATGCAGGCACATACAAGGTATATTCCGACGTTTGGATCAGGGCGAACAACACAGATTATCTTGTCGGAAGAAAAGAATCGACCTGGGCTATAAAGAAACTTAAATTTACAATTGGCAACAACCAGTTTTTCTATGGTCAAGATATTGAAAACGCAATAAAAAATCAAATTGTTATAAAGAATCAATCAAATGTTAGTGTGCCAAAAGGGGCGTACACCGTCGTGTTTGGTTTTAACGATACCGAGCATAATTTCTATGGTTCTATCGATATCGATCAAAACCAAAAAGAGTTTAGTGTTGCAAAAACAATAATCAGCATTTATGATTCAAGCAATACTCTCATAAATGACAACTTTGATATCAACGGATTTAGTGTAATTGTCAAAGCCGGCGATTTCGGCGTGCAAAATAACGGCATAAACAAGTCCAATATCGAAAACAATCCGTGGGGAAGTGAGAGCAACCCCTATATCATCGGCACAAGAGATCAGCTCGTTACGCTTTCAAATATCGTAAGAGGTGCGACAAATGCAACAAATAGCTGGTATACCTCCGATGTTTATAAGTATGTGAAAGGAACGATTGCCTCCTATGGAGGAGCTTATTTCAAACTGGCAAGAAGTATTGCAAGCATTGGCAACATTACGCCTATCGGAACAAGCTCAAACGTCTTCTCCGCAACTTTTGACGGAAACAAGAATAATTTGAGTGGTTTGAACATCAGTGTTGCAGGCAACAACGTCGGACTTTTTGGATATATCAGCGGCGCAACTATCAAATATTTGACGGTGAACGGCTCGGTGAAAGGCTCGTCTAATGTCGGCGGCGTTGTCGGCTATGCGCTCAACAGCACCATTGAGAACGTCACCAACAATGCAAGCATTAGCAGCACCTATAAAGATGCGCCTTATGAAATAAAACAATTTGACGCGCACCCATATGACTCAACTACTCAAGCGGTCAGCAAAGTTAATGACGGAGATCTAAACAGTAAGTATTATTCGGCAAAAAAAGGAGCAATGAGCTTTATAGTCCAAAACACGACGTTGGCGTATATTTTTGGATTTGCAATTACCAATGCTGATGATACCAACAATACTGCTGAAATTCAAAAAAGAACTCCTCAAAGCGTAAAAATTTGGGGAAGCAATAACGATTTCACAAGAGGTGACTATGATACAGGCGGAGGCAATACTACCGTTCCAAACGAATGGGGATGGGAAGTTGTCTATGATTCCACTCTTGCTATGCCATCTACCAACTCTTATAGGAAAGAGTTTTTCAGCGGGTTCAAGCTTAGAAATTACAAATATTATTACATATATGTAAAAGCAGCTGACAACTACTCGACATTGCAATTTGCAGAGTTTGATTTGTTGACAACAAATTCTCAAAATGTCGGCGGTGTGGTCGGCTATGCAAACGGAACTAACATCAAAAATGCTACAAACAATGCGAGTGTTGAGGGTGATACAAGTGTTGGCGGTATCGTCGGTTATGCAGACTCAACTTCTAGAATGTACGGAACGATTGTCAACAGCGGCAATATCACAGCCAATAGTATGGTGGGTGGCGTGTCGGGCGAAAACCATGGCTTTTGGTGTGATACAAACTCCAATTATGGTACATTCAAGAACTCCGGCTCAATCAATGGCAGAAACGGCGCAACGGTTGGCGGTGTAACTGCATTTGCCGACAAAGAAATGTGCAATGCAGAGAACACGGGCAACGTTATTGGCGGAAACGCCGTCGGCGGTGTTGCAAGCACCTATAAAAAACAGCTACAACAGTGGCGAAATTGTCGGTACAAATCCAACCGCACAGGGGGAAATTTCAGGGACTCCAACGGGTGTGTTTGTCGGCGGTATCACAGGATATACAACCGTCAATGGCACGATTTCAAATTGCTATAATAAAGGCCATATTGCGGCGCATAGTGCAAGTGGTGACTATATAAACAATGGCGACTACGTTGGCGGTATCGTCGGTTTTGCACAGGCAAAAGTGGAATACTGCGCAAATATCGGCGGTTTGATTGAAGGCAACAACTTTATTGGCGGTATTGTCGGAAGTGCATTGGACAATACAAATATCGATTATTGCTACGATGTGCAAGGCCAAAGAAAGTTCCGTTGGGATGGATGTAATCACGGATCAATTACTGGAAGCGGTGGCAACGTAACAAATTCGTGGGCAATAAATGAAAAACAAGCGCAGACTACGGCAAATAACCCAAATCCTGTTGTTAGCACAAAAGGGTATAGATTGACGACCGCGTTTGCAGTCACACCGCAAGTCGATTTGCAAAATACGACAAATCAGAAGTGGGAAGATATATTGTCATCCAAAATCAACGGATTTAAGGTTGTCGGAAGTGTTGCAAAAAACGAGTTCTTCTGTTCGGATAACGGTTCTGATACTAATACAAAGTATGTGAAACCAAGCAAAACGGAGGGGTTTGCAGGTGATAACGGCGATGTTACGGCATGGTATAGCGCAACTATTGAAAGCAATATCCGAGTTCGTGTGCAAAATATCACTCTGCCAACCATTGGCTCAAAAGAGTATGACGGATTGGCGCACGGTTTTGGACATACAACGTATCCGAATACTGCAAATGGCGCGGCGGCAAACAATCCGATTGTTTATACAACCGAGTTCTTGTATGTTGGCACAACTTACAAGGAAAATCTTAACGTGTCGCCAACAAATGTCGACGTGTATAATACAACGGTTACAATCAAAATCGACGGTCAAATCGTTGGCGTGAAAAAGGGCGATACGGTCACCATAACAGAGAGATTGCTTAAGGTGTCAAACGTTTGGACTAGCGCGAGCGAACACGTGGCAGGCGATACGTCAAACGTCTACATTTTCCACTATAATACACAGCATCAGGGTATCATAGAAAATGGCATTTCCGTTGCGTCTGTACACGGAGAATTTGCCATTCCCCAAGACGTGTACACGATTGGCGGTTATGTTGAAACAAAGCAAGCGCACAATGATACGACACACACGCGCACGTTTACGTTGAATGATATTAGAAACTACAAAATAGAAAATAAATACTCTCAATACGATGATTTCAGCCCAAATACGGTTTTGACAGAAGATACGTCGGATAGAGGTATTTCCGAGGCAACGGTAGGCGATACGATGGTTGTCACCTACACGTGGAAGATTGTGCCTTATAGTTTGGCGACGAACATCACTAGCGGCAACGTGTGGTTTGGCGGAAGGACGGACTTGATTGTCGGCAATCAAGGCATTGCAAACGTAAACGTCGGCAACCAAAGTTATGCCGATAAGCGTTTTTATCCCTTGCAATCGGAGCAAAACGGCGTGCAAAAAGTGCTTGTGTATGCGCAACACAACTACGCGGCAGACAAGTTCGTGCTGTACGTCAAGTATAACAACGGCACGGTTGCCGTGCTCACGCAAGGCACGGAATACACTTTGAGTGCGCTTGATGCACCTACTGTCGAAAATCCCACTCCGTTGAATACGAGTGTGACGGCAAGCGGCACGGGCAATTTCAGCGGAAATATCACCAAATATTACACTGCGATGTTCAGCGATTTTGGCTGGAAAGACGGAAAAACGCCCGAAGATAATGATTGGGGTGGTAGCGCGGACAATCCATACGTCATAAGCAAGCCCGAACATTTGTTGCGCCTCAGCCAGATCGTCAACGGCGGTATGGCGTGGAACTCGATTCAAAATACCGTTACGGCAGGGGTGTGTATTGCTCCGCAAACCACGGCAAAGGCAACGAGCAGAGATTATAAGGACGCATATTTCCTTGTCACCGTCAACATCGATATGAGCGGTTATATCAGCACGGACGGCGTTTACAACTTCTTGCCCATCGGCACGAGGTCAACGCAAAATCAAACGGAATTGCCGTTCAGCGCGACGTTTGACGGCGGCGACAATACGATAACCTACGTTTACAACGTCGGCAGTTTCTACAACGTTGACGGCGCGAGAAAGAACTACGTCGGCTTGTTCGGATATCTGAACGGCGCAACGATAAGCAATCTCAAAGTTGCAAGCAATGGCGGACTTTCCATAACGGACAACGGCGGTATCGTCGGCATCGAATACGTGGGCGGCATTGCCGGCTATGCGGTTGACTCCACTTTATACAATTCAGTCTTGGCATACGGCGGCTGGGTGCGCGGCGAAACGTACGTGGGCGGTATCGTCGGTTATGGCGAAAGAATTACCATTGTAAGTTCCGAAGCCGTATCGTCGGCAAACGTCGGCGGCGAAACGTACGTGGGCGGTATCGTCGGCAAGTGGATCGTCAGCAATCAAAGCCAAATCGGCGGAAGCGTTGCAGGACAAAGATACGTCACGCCGGCAGATCAAATCGACGTCATGGGCATCAAGTACGTGGGCGGTATTGCAGGCTGGATGGATACGTCGTCTTGCGCAACGACGATTTCGTACGCTCCGCAACTCAACAACAACGGAAAGGATGGAAACTTTATTGTTGTGGGCGGTATCGAGTACGTGGGCGCATTGTTCGGCGCGTTTATAGGCAACGGATATCACCAAAACGCAACAAACGACAAATATACGGCAATCGTAATCGACAAAGACGCAAGCGATAACTTTAAAGTCGGCAACGTCAAAGTCATTTTGCAAAAGTTAAACGAGCAATCAGCGTCCGGCAATGCGAAAGTCGTGGGCGGACTTGTGGGCTATGCAGAGGGCGTTGGCATCCTCTTCAACACCGACTGGACAACGAGCAACGTCACGCTGGATACGGGCAATTATACTCCGTCGTTTATAGGCGGAATTGCAGGCGTTTTGGGCAAAAACGCAACGATTGAAGCAATATATCAACTCAAAGACGACGGCACTTTCCTCACGGGCGGTACGCACACCATCACGCACAGCGTCCCGGACGAGCAAAAGACGTTCGGCACGGCGGCAAAACCGCTTGGCAGTTTTGTGGGCGGTATCGTGGGTTACGTGTCCTCGCAAGCAGGCACATACTGGGATAGCACGACAACCATATTCGGCAACGGTATCGCGCTTGTCAACAGTGCAAATATCTATGCAACAGGCTATGTGGGTGGCATTTTCGGCGCGCTCGGAGATATAAGCAAGAGCGTTGTTGAGAAGTCTTTTGAAAACGACACGAATTCCATTCTTTACAAGGTTCTCACAACGGGCGTAAACGGTGACGGCAATGCAAACACCACGCTCGGCATCGCTCCTGCAACAACGAGCGAGTGGGTGGGCACAGCCGTGGGCAAGTTGCACAATACTGCAGGCGTGTCGGCAACGGACAAATATGTGGGCGGTATTGCCGGTTACAGCGGCGCAAAAGTGCGTTTTGTGTTGCGCAACACTCCGCAAGACAGTGCAATAGACGTTTCAAAACTCAACATATACAGCGGCGGCAGCGACATCTTTATCAACGGAAGCTACGCAGGCGGTATTGCGGGCTATCTTGTCGACAATCTCGAACACGAGTTGCAATATATCGTGGTTCAAGCGAAGTTTGATGGTGCAAATGCAAAGCGCGTTGGCGGGCTTGTGGGCTATATGGGTAGCGGCAAGGTTGAAAACTGCGTTGTCACGAGCCCTAACGGCACAATCTCGGCAAAAACCGACAACTATCAAGGCGCGGAATATGTGGGCGGACTTGTGGGTGAAACACAAAACGCAATCATACGCAACAGCGTGTCAACAGGCTTCAATCTTGATAAAACCACCAATACAAAGGGCGGTTTGCTCGGCGGCGGTACAAACCCGACAATCGAATCGAGCTGGACGTTCTATATTGCAAATTCCGGCGCGAAATACAGCACCGTCAGCAAAAACGCCTATGGCAAATATATCCTTGTGGATAGTGACATAATCGTCAAGGACGAAAGTTCTTATCCGACTTTTAAAAATCTTTGCAAGTTTGTCGGACTCGATGCAACAGGCACTGCCGACAGCCTCATTTTTGACGTCAAAGTGCCAAGCGCAACCGACAACGATTCGCTCAAAAACAAACAACTTGCATTCTACGATGCAAGCGGCAACGACGTTGTGACGTCAAACACCGATAGTTTTGAAGATTTTGTCAACAGCAACAACACTTTGACAATCAAACTTAATATGGCAAGCGGCACAAGCATGCAAATCTGCGTTGTGAATATCGAATTTGTCAACATAAGCAAGTGGAACTCGACCAATCCGTTGTACAACACCGCAGACGGCGCACAACAAAATGTCGAAAATGCATACAAAAAACCGTCTAATTCGTCAAGATACGTTGTGAATGTGACAAACAACAACGATGGTACGATTGAAACCAACCCAAAGCGTATTTATGATGATGACGGCAATGTACGCTATATATTGGCAAACGTTTATTTCCAATGCAATGATAAGTTGGTTGTCGTTTCAAACGGCTCACATATTGATTTGAGAAAAATCGGCAGCTATGATAAAGATCTCGGCGTGCCGGGCGGCAGTGCTGAAAATCCGCTCACTATCAGCAGTCAAGAAGAGTGGAACGACTTTGCGTGGAGCATTTATACGGGTGCAAACGATTATTCAGGGCAATACGTGAAGTTGCTGGCAAGAACAATTGTTATCGACACCGGTGAAAACAAAAACGGCAAGCATAAAGGCACAAAGTTCAACTACGATTACGATTTCACGTCTGTCAGCACACCAAACAAAAGCCAAGAAGATACCAAAAACGCAAATTCCAACATGGGCTACAACTTGGCTGGCAACATCTCGCAAGGCAGTTCGGAAGTTGAAAAAGTGACGGTTGATGGTGTACTAGGCGCAAAAACACCGTCATTCAAAGGGCACTTTGACGGAAACGGAAATACGATTGAGATTACATATACGAGCGGCGGATATCACCGTATCAGCGTGTTCCCGAATGCCGCAGGTGCAACGTTCAAGCACCTCACTATAAAAGGCACAATTCAAGCTGCAAGTCAAGCTGACGGAAAAGGGAATGAAGAGAATGATAAAAAAGATATTGTTTCCAAAACAGCCGCTTATGACATTGCAGGATTTGTGGGCAAACCGTTTGGAACACTCAAATTTTACAACTGCAAAAACGAAGCAGACATCATCGGTTTGAGAAACGTTGGCGGCATCGTTGGCTACAATGCAGGCGGACAATCTATAACGCTTGAAGCATGTGTCAACACAGGCGACATTACATCTTTGCAAGGGTCATACACTTTGGGTGGAAAAAACTCGGACACATATAACTACGATGATGGTTTGGATGGGACAGGAGTTGGTGAGACAAACGTTGGATATACATTTGGCACTGGCGGTATTATAGGTTCTTACATTGGTAATATTCAAATTGAAAGTTGTCGTAATTCAGGCAAAATAATAGGCGGCCATAATGTGGGTGGTATTATCGGTTTGCACAATGGCAAACAAGAAAGTTTTGCAACACTCACCATAAACAACTGTGCAAACACCGGCGATATACTCGCAAATTCAGGATACTGGGGTGAAGATCAAGGGGGAGCAGAAGATAATCCTTCTAGAGGCGTAAGGCAAAGCATATTCGGTTACGCAGGCGGACTTGTCGGAAAGACGAGCAGATACTCTTCCCTCAAAATGTTTGCATCGTACAATATGGGTACTGTAATTACATATTCGAATATTGTCGGTGGGCTTGTTGGCGCAGTTGGAGCTTTGTCGAAAACAAGCAAAAACACAGGTACGGATACTTTGTTGACAGGTTCAAAATCTGTGATTGCATACTGTTATAACAATGGTACCGTTCATTCAGGCGGTACGTATCCAAAACAAGTTAAAGAAAGACTTTCTGGTCGTGAGAACTATGGCGGAACAATTTCCGGCGGTATCGCAGGTATTGTCGGCAATATCAAGATTTCAAATTGCTACAATACGGGAGATATAATTGCTTGGGGCGTTGTAGGCTATAGTGGTTCTTGGCAACTGCGTTCAGGTGGCATAGTTGGTCAATCTGAGCCAACAGGCGACACATATGTTGTTGAGTTTGAGACTTTGTACAATGCCGGTTCGATTATGGCAAAAGCAAAAAACACTCACGTAGGTGTAGAGTGGATTGGTCTTGCTTATTATATGAATGAAAAATTGAGATACGGTGGTGCCATTTCCGGTTATTGTGATCATTCGGGAATAACAAGCCGAATCACTTCATACAATGTGTACTCAATCAAATATCCTGTAGGAACGAAGATACTAAAAAAAGACATTAACTCCGCCAATAAGTATAAGGAAAGCGATTATGCAGAAACTGACTTTCACGAACAAAGACGAGGAGATTATCTTGCAGACGGCGGCGTGGCAGGTATTGGGGCATCGCAAGAAGGTCTTACAGTTTCGGGTACGACGTTTGACTCGTATGAACAGCTTACAGCGCGTTTGAATGCACATGATGATGTTGTGCCAAGAGCAACAGAGTATACCGGCAACAATAAAATTAATATAATACAATCCATTGAAACATTGAATGAGGGTATCGATTATACTCAACCTAAAATTGACGGCAAAATGTATGATGGTTGGATATATGTTTATGGTTGCTTGCCACAGCTTGCCATGTTTGCATTGGACACTCAAAACGGCTTGAGTATGCACTCGGTTGGTTATAGAAAAGATCAATACGGAGAATACAATGCAACAGGTGAGAGTGCAGGTTCCGATCAATATCCATACATCATTAAAGACGGCATCGATCTTATGGGTATGCAAGCACTTGTTGATAACGGATTTGATTTTAACGGAAAAATTATAGAGTTTGCGAACAGCACCAACAATCTATCAGGGGTATGTTCTGAAACAATTGTTTTCCCAACAACATCTAGCACGTCAACCAACCTCAAAGACAGTAATGCGTATAAGGCAAAAGACAGTAAAGGAAACTACCATGAGGGCAAAAGTTACCACTTGTTTGCAAAAGGTGCATTATGCAATCAAGGTTGGTCTGATGACAAAGGCAACGTCAACTCTGTTGCCCAAGAATATGGGACTTGGATAGAAAACAACTATAGGAATCTTGGCGAAAGTAAAAAAACCACATTAAATTTGCAAAACTTCATTGCTATCGGTAGAAAAGGCAATTCGTTCAAAGGAACAATCAACGGTCAACAGGGTACAGCGGAAGCTAGTTTTGCAACAATCATCGATTCGTTGCGAGTGACAATAAAAGGGTATAAAAACACTCACGCAGGACTCTTCTCAACTATAGAAGATGCCATTGTGCAATATGTTGGAGTCGGTGGTAATAGCCAAGTTTTTTCCCATGAAAAAGCTGGCACAACAGTAGTCGCCACGGCAGGTGGCATTGTCGGTATGGTATACGGCAACTCTGTTGTTGAAAACTGTATCGTGAAAGGTTCAACGGTAGTTGGTGCATATGGGGCTAATGCGTATGCAGGCGGAATTGTAGGTATGGCTGATCCTAAGCAAGGCAATACGTACAATGCAGGTATCACCACCACTATCCGCAATTGCTCCATTTCTTCAAGCGGCAGAATCGAATCCGCAAAGAGCAACATCGGCGGTGTTCTCGGTTATGTCGGAGGTGACGCAGGAGCAAACGGAAAAGGCAATAGCGTGCGTATCGAGGGGTGCGAAGTGCAAAAGGCGGCAATTCAAGCCGCAAGCAGCGCAAAAGAAAGCAGTCATATCGGCGGTGTGCTGGGATACGGCTCGGACTATGTGGCGGCATTCATTACCAGCTGCAAGGTCGGCAACGGCGCAGATACTGTCACCATAAAGGGCGAGCATAGCCTTGGCGGTATCGCAGGCGGTATGTCCAATGCAAAAGGCGGTTATATCGACAGCTGCATAGTGGGCGCAAACACCACAATCGAGCGTATAAATCAAGGCGGCGGTAACATTTCGGAAAATCCCAAGCACGGCACGGCAATCGGCGGTCTAGTGGGATTCACCGAGGACTCAACAGACACTACAAGCCCGCTTACAACCACGTTTAGCGGAACATCAAAATTCCTTGGCACAATCAACGTTACGGTTGGTACAACCAATCAATCATCAACATCGGACGCGGCGATAAGTTGTATCGGAGGTATCGTGGGCGATATGGGTTCGGGCGCAAACTTCGCGTCGGGATCGAATGTCACCGTCGGTGGCAATATCAACATAACTCTGGCGGCGGCAAACGTCGGCGGCGTTGTAGGACGTACGAACAAGGCAACGTTTATAGGCAAATTCAACGTCGCTCCCAATATGTCAACCGAAAATGCCGAAAACGTCGGCGGTTTCATCGGCAAGAATATCGGCACGGTTTATATTCTCGCAGATACGACGGATAAACTTGAAAATACAACGGTCGGCGCGCTCAACGGCACCGAAATCACAATCGGCGGCAAAATCAAAGGTACGAGCGAAGTCGGCGGCTTTATCGGCGTGAACAACTCGGGAAGCACCCTCAACATCGGCTCGAACGTCGCAAACGCAAAGCCGTATAAATCGGGTACGCTGACAATCATAATCACCGCATCCGTTACGGGATCGGGCGACAACGTCGGCGGTATCGTCGGCAAGAACGAGGGCGATGATGAGAATACTCAAGACAATGACTACGCAACCATCGATATCGTCAAGGGCACAATCGAACAAAACGGCGCAATCATAGGCGCAAACAACGTGGGAGGCATCATCGGACTCAACGACGGCTTGCTCACCACGGGCGGCGGTGAGGCAGACACGACAATCGGCGGCGTTACGCTCTCTGAAGAACAACAAAACAAAATCAAGAACCTTTCAATAAACAATACGGGTAGCGTCACGGGCACGGGCGACTACGTCGGCGGCGTGGTCGGCAAACTCGACTCTCCGTCCGCACTTCGCACCGAGGATTCGGGCAAGGGAGCAATCGCAGGTACGTTCACCAACAGCGGCAACGTTTCGGGCGGTAAGTTCGTCGGCGGTTCGCTCGGCTACGTCGGCAAGAACGTCACAATCACCGCAAAGAATAATGTTGCAACATTGTTTGTCAATGACGGCCAAGTCACTGCAACCGGCTACTATGCGGGCGGCTCAATCGGCGTACTCGTGGGCAAAATCGAGGGCGTAGACAACGGCCATACCGTCAATTTCAAGAACACCGGCACAGTCACTGCAACAGGCTTTGTGGGCGGCTCTATCGGCGTGCTGGCAGGACCCGTCAAATACGCGCAATTTGTCAACAGTTCGGGCAATTTGTCAATCGCAGCGGTCAACGCCGTGGGTGGCTCGGTCGGTTTCATCGGCGTGCCTACTCCGCTTGAAACTATTCTTACCGGTGTCGGCATTACGCTCGCCGACGATTACGTCAAGGTGGAAAACACTCACTTTGAGGCTTCGGGAGAGCTCACGGCAAATCCGGATTCCAATGCGATTTCTGTTGCTAAAGATGCAGCAACAAACAAATCAACAGGTTGGGGCGGCGTCGGCGGCGCAATCGGCGTCATCGGTAAGAATGTGCGCTGGGGCACCGAGCAAAACAAAAATACCTACTACGCAAACGGCAACGTCACCGCAAATGGCATCAACAACGTCGGTGGCATTGTCGGCATTATTCTTGCAGAAAACGTGAATATAAGCAATATGCTTGCCTACAACACCACCGTCAAGGGCGGCGAAAACGTCGGCGGTATCGTAGGCGCGACCGACGGCATAGGCACCGTCATAACTTCCGCATACGCAATAGAAGGCACGTTCAGCGCCACATCAGCCACCAAAGGCGCGGGTGACAATGTCGGCGGCATCATCGGTCTTGCAAAACCAGACACCGACGCAAGCACGTCGTACTGGGTTAAGGGCTATACCAACGCTATCCTTGCAGGTACCGACGTCAAGAATTTGCAACAAGATCTCGGCAAGTTTGAAACCATTATCGAGTACGTCGGAGAGCAACCTATCGTGTTTACGGAAGATTTCTGCAAGATGTACACGCCAAAGACCTATTACGACGATTATCCCGGCACGCACACCTACAACGGCAAGACCATTACGCTGGGCGAGAACGTTGAACAGTTGACTTGGTATGACTACTTCAAAGATAAACTCGGCGAAACTTCTGCGCAAATTAAGAACGGCGCGTGGGTTAAACCCATTGCAAACGCGCCTACTTATACGACGGGTGCAAACAACACCGGTTGGTATTTCGTTTACGCAACGGACAAGACAATCGGCACGATAAACGCAGAACACTCCACAAATGCGAATCTGCAATATTGGAAACGAATTGCGGACGCATATACGTCGAGCGAGCGCAACGAGGGTAGGGACGACAATGTGAAAAATCCGCTTGCATCCGATATCGTTCTCGGAAATGGCGCACCTCAAAAATCCACGCTTTATGCAACTGCAACCGCGGCAGGTACGGAGAGCGGATACTATCTCTATATGGCAACGTCCGGAAAATCCAGACCGAGCGCAACCAACCAAGACAACAAGTTCTATATTCAAACGCTCACGACAAACGCGGATGCGCTTGCCGAAAACGTCGCTGTGTATTATCGCACGATTTCAAAAGGCAAAGCGTTGACGTTCAACGGCTATTTGCGTTACGCTCCCGTCGGCATAACCGCTTCGGAAGGCGAAACCGTGAGCTATATCAAAAATCCCGAAACTGCAACGGGCAAGCCGAATAGTTACTGCTATTCCGCAGACACCACGACTGCGGGTGGACAAGGCACGGACGGCGCACAAACCAATCCCGGTTCCTTCCATTCGCAAGTCAATATCTATTATTTCGACAGCGAGGGCAAACCGCACGTCGTCGGCGGCGTTGCAATAGGTTGGACGATAAACAAACGTGATCTCAACCAAGGAAGCGAATTGAGAATTAATAGCAACACAAGGGAATATGGTACCGATAATACGGGCGACAATCATGATGTTGTGTTGAAGATAGCAAATATTGCTCCGGGCGCAGGTGAAAAAGCAGGTTTTGTCATCGAAATTAAATCGGATAACGAAACAATTGCAACTTTCACATGGAACGGCACATCGTTTACCGGTCTTACGGCAAATGCCGGAAAGTATGTCGTCAACGACATAACGATTTCTGCCGCAGGAGAGAGTAACTCTCAAAACAATTTGTCCGATACCGATTTGCTTTACAATGTCAACGAACCGGGTGATAAGGTTTTGCGCGAGTTTAGTTGTTATATCGATTTTAAACACGCCAAGAAGTATGATATTGAGGTTAAACCATCGACAGCTATTGCTCCTAACAACAACAAACAATGGGCAGAATTATACGACTTGTCATTAACAGGCAGTTTCACCGTAAGTAAGAAAGAACTTAAGATAACCGGTGAGGGTACTGTTTCTCCGACATTCAATGGAGAAAATCACGGGTATCGGTGGAAAGTTAGCGGTATAGTGACCAACTATGGCGATACGATAGCCGTTCTTGCGGCATTTTCACCACAAGTATGCGCATATGTGAATAATGCGGAACATAGTAAAGCTTTATACACGAGCCCAACAAGCCTACAAACCGGAAAAGTTACAATTGACGGCGTTGCGGGGGTGAACTTTGAAGTTTCGTCAAATCCGACGGCGATCGATGTTTCGGCAAACAACGAAGGCTCATATTATGTTAAATTTGCAACTACGGAAGCAGGCAATTACACTCTAAAGCTTGTAAACGGTGATCAAAACAAAAAAGAAACCAACCATTTCGGAATAGCACAAAATACATTTACGTTCACTTGGAATGGCGTAAACGGAAAACATGTTTATAATGGTACGAAAAAAGGAGAGATTACACTTACGATAAGTACAACCGTAGCCCTGACCAATTTGAAAGAGTTTATAGACAACTATTTCGATATGACAATGCAAAATGGTACTGTCACTTATTCCGACAATAAAGCATATGTCACATTCACCACAGATGTAAATGCCGGCGAATATTATGCAAAGGTTTCGCGAAAAACAAATACGTTTGTGAACAATAATCTGCATAATTGCGCTTATCCGAGCGAGTTGAAAACTAATACTCAAGTGAAAAAATTATACAAGATAGATAAACGGAATTTGACATTGACGCTTGAAGGAGACGGAACGTATATCTACAATACCGAACATCAAGGCTTGACAACGGTAAACGTCAATGCTCGATCGGGCGATGTCGGCATAATATCCGGTGATTCCGTCAAAGTGTCCGTTGTCGTTACGCGAAATGGAGAGGCGTACTATACTTATTCCGTGAGCGGCGTGAATGCCTCCGCAAAATCAGCGGGTGTAAACACAATCAATCACGGCGTTTACGTGGCAACGGCATCCGACGGCGGAAACAGCAACTACGACATTGCGACCGACACGGCAAATTGGACTATCAACAAAAAAGAACTTAAATTGAGCGGTTTGACGGGCGGTGAAAAGGTCTACGACGGAACGGCACATACGCCTACGTTAAAAGTTAACGGAGATGAGGTGACCAACGGTACGATTCCGTGGGGTAACGATACGATTTCGATCAAATTCTCCGCAACTCTTGAAGGCGATAGTGCTCAAAAAGAATCGCTGGTCAACGTAGGTAAGTATAGCATTAAGATAGGCGGAACGAGTGGCAACGCAATTGCCGTTTCTCCTGCAAAGCGTCCTGCCGGAAGCGGCGAGGTCGATACGTCCGACAACTACACGATTTCCGGCGCGGATTCGACAACTTACGAAATTAAACCCAGACAGATCAAACTTACGTGGGAAAGCATTGATTCGTTTGTGTTTAGCAATGCAGATCAAGGACTAAAAGTGACCGGCATTTCGGGTGTTGACGGCAACGGCAGTTTGAAACTTATTTCTTCGGATATAACAACCGCGCGTATTACGGGTTACGGAGGGAAAGATACGATAGTACTTTCATTGTCTGGTTCGATAAAACACGTTAATGATCCAAAATCGCATATGACTGCTTCCATAACCGACATTACGGGTACAAACGCGGATGGTTCGCAACCGATAATCGGCAACTACGAGATTGTAGAAGGAAGCGAGAGCGGAGAATTTACAATCACTCCGTCTGTTGTGTCAATCAAGTTCAATGCGCCAAACGCAACACTCACAAAGGTGTATGACGGAAACAGAACCGTACCCACAAGCCAAATCAACGATAGCTATTTCAGTTGGAGCGCAACAGGGCACAATCCGACACGCAATCCGTTTAAAGTTACGGCGCAGTATGACAACAAGAACGTCGGTGATAAAAAAGCGGTTACGTTCTCATATACGTTTACCGATCCAACGAACGTGGGAGATTACGTTGTGGGAACGGTTGACGGCAGTGCGTACACCGTCGGGCAAATCACGCCGGCACATATCAAGGTTGCGCTCGACAAGTTGCGTAGCGGCAAGGCGACGAGAACGTATACCGACGACGAGTTTTACGGTGGCGCCGAGGGTGCAACCGGCAACGGACGCAGCAAGACCTATCGCACGGGCGAAGGATTTACAGTGAGCGGTGTTCTTGGCAGCGACAATATCAACGTTGTTGCACGATATCAAGAGGCTGACAACACGCGCAACAGCAATAGCGGAAATTACTTTGATTTCTCGAAATACGTCAACGACGTATACAAAGACGCCGACGGTACGTTCAAGAAAGCGTCGGCAGGCAAGTATTTCAAGAAACTCGTATTCACAATGACGGGTACGGATGCGGCAAACTATACGTTCAACGTTTACGATTCGTCCGCAGAAGGCGGCAACAAGTATAGCGAAAGCGACAGTACGGCGGCTGCAATACAAAGCGTAACCGTGTACGATTCGAGAGATTCGAAGAATAAGAACGCAAGCGAAGCGGCGAGTATTCAAATTGAAATCACCGTCAAATCCGTGCGTGTCGAGTACTCCGACACTGCGCAAAGCTACGCAAACGACGACAACACCTACAATACGGATTGGAAGCCTATAACCGGCACGAACAAAGATATGGATAAGGCTGATGCCAAAATCAAGGTGTCAAACGGCTGGATGTATGCGGACGGCAAAGACCATACTGCCGAGGAGGGTTACACGAAGAGAGAATATCGCGGCTATACGACGATCAGAGGTTCTCAAAACAGCGAACGCCTCGGCGCAAAGGTCGATCCGACAAACGGTATGGATCTCAACTATCGTTTGAGCAATCAACCGACGTTGACCATTGCATATTTTGTGTCCACGGGAGATGAATACGAAATCAACTCGCTTGCCCGCTTGCTCATAGCGTCCTTCTATTACACGGCAAGCCAGAACCCCGGCAATCTTGAAATTATCAAGATCGTATCTTCGGGCTACAAGTGGGTGAGCGTCGTAAGTGCGGACGATTATGACAAGGGTGAGTTCGAACTTCCGCAAGACACGCCTATAACCGATTCAAAGGCAACGACGTGGGACGAATACTTTACCGAGTTGGAAGCAAAAGGCTATTCGGTATTCCTCAATATCGAGGCAAACGCACAAGACAATATCCCCGCAAACACTTGGGGCTACTATGCGACTACGACGAGCGAAAGTTCTACAATCCCGACATCGTATAAACTTACCAAAGATATAGTCGGCAAGTTTACAGAAAGCGATATATCCATCCTCAATACGTTCTTCACGGTGATAGGTGATGACGGCAAAACGACAACTTCAACGTGGAGCGGCAACGGAACATATCTCAAAAACGTTCTCAAAGCGGCTGAAGGCAAGATCGCAACGATCAACGGCAGTCTGTTCGTGTCCACGGCAAAGGCAGAGGGAGCAACCGCTATCACGGGCTTCGGCGGTACGTTTGACGGCAACGGCTACGTCATCGAGTATCTCAACATTATGGGCTACGGCAAAGATAACGTCGGCTTGTTCGACGTGATAGGCGCAAACGGCATCGTCAAGAACTTGCATTTGAGAAACGTAACCATCAACGGCAATGCAAAATACGTCGGCGGCATCGCGGGCAAAGTGCTTGCGGCGGCGGATGCTTTAACCGAGAAGAGTGTGAAAAACGTGTCCTTCCACGGCTCGATCAACGTCACCGGTTCGACGGATCAAAGCGTCGGCGGATTGTTCGGCATAAGCGAAAGAGCCGTTGAAAACGCAATCGTTCTCGGTTCAATCACCGTGAGCAACGCAAATGCAAAAGTCGGCAGTGTGGTTGGTCCATCCGAACAAGGCATGTCGAACGTCGTGTCGCTTATGCAAATAGACGCAAATTGCAACGTCGGAGCGTTCTCGCAAACCAACACGAATGTGACAAATTCCTACCACCTCCAAAATGCGGTGTGGAGAAGAAACGGAAGCTCGATTATGTTTGTAAATCATGCAAACGCAAAGACTTACGACGAATTGATGAGCGGATCGGTGTCCGGTTACGGCACGACAAACAAGTATTATCACGAATCGGAAACTTCCGTAACGAAGGGTGAATACGACGTGCTTGACGACGTTGTTTTGACCAAGATTTCCGTTGACAACAAAGAAAACGCACGCCAAAGCATGCGCCTTGCTGACATCGTCAAAGTGTACTTGCTCATGTATTCGTTGAATGAAACGCAAGCAACCGATTCCGGCAATCTAAACGGTGCAAACGTGTATGCTATCAGCACTTCGAGCTGGATTGTCGGCACTGCGGACGGCACGAGCGAAAACGCAATTTTCATTGCAAACAAGCAAAACGTGTCCTTGCTCAGAGAACTCCGCTTTGCATCGTTCACGCTCAAAGCGAACGTGTCGATTGAAATCGCAAGTACGTTCTCGGGTGCGTTCTATGGCAGCGTGACAAGCGCAACCAATGAGAGTGGGACGAGTTATGGTTACAAAATCACTTGCGACAAAGCTATGTTCGAAGCGTATTCAAACGACACTACGGCATGGCTTTCGGTGCAATAATAGCAATCAAAATGCCAAGACGACAAACGCCGCCTTGGCATGATTGATTTTTTGCAAAATCGGCGTTCTAATCCGTCGGTTTGCAAATCGCGTAAATTCGGACGGAAAAAGGACGTACAAAAGCCAATAAAACGCTACGCTCGATTGTAGTTTATATATAATATATATAAAAGTATATTATGCCGCAATCGAGCAAACCGGCAAAAGGGAAATATGACAAACCAAGCAAGCAAAAGCAAAACTTTCAAAATCATCATGTCAATCATGATTCCGCTTTTGATAGTGGTGACCACCGTCGTTATGGTGGGTGCTTCTTTTGCGTGGTTCTCAAATGCCGACAAGGTCACCGTCACCGAAATCACGATGTCCACGGCAGAGTCGTACAAAATCGATTTCAATCTTCAAAAAAACGAGAGGCTGTGGGACAATATGCAGTACGTCGGTCAGACCGCTTTTTGCGACAGCGGAACGAATGCCGGCAAATTGATGACAAAGGGTATTGCCGGAGCAAACACCGTTGATACGAGCAATCGCGCATACTATTTTATCAATACTGTTGCGCTCGACACGACGGGCAAGTCGTTCGATATGAGCATGGCGTTTGACACTGTAAGCATTTTGAAGTATACGTATAAAACCGATCCAAGCGGCAACTATGTGAAAGACGACACTGTTGCACCCACCACCAAAAGAGAGTATGGCAAAGGCGTTGACAGTAATTCGTCGAGCGACATCCCATACGTGTTCACGTGGTTCTTTAAAGAGCACGTCGGCACTGACGGCAACGTCAGCAAGAATTACAAAAACGAGCAATCCGGCGACAACAAAACCGTGCAAAGACTTTTGCAGCTCGAACCTGTAAACGAAGTTTGGTACACGCCGTACGGCAAACTCGCTTTCGGCAGCGACGGACTTGTGGAAAGCGTCAACGGTGACACGTCGATAGCGTCAAGCATAAAAGGCGTCGACGGACGCAATATCACAAATTTCTCGACGTATAACACCGTCGGCGGCACGTCGCAATTGTTCGATTTCTACGTCGTATTTGCTCCCGAAAAAATGTTCTGGATGCAGTTTTTCTCTGCGGACAAAGACAAATACACCGCAAGCGAAATTTACACGCAAGAGGACGAAACGAAAAAGATTTTCGAAAATCTGAACAATCAAATCTTCTATTCGAGCATGGATTATTCGGGCTCGACTTTTGAATTTTCGGCAGTGATTCACATCTCAACCGTACACGAGGAGGCGCAAGGATAATGAACAAGACCAAACGCACTCTAATCGTTTCATCGGTTGTTATGGCGCTCATTCTCGTGGTTACGGCGGTCAGCGTGACGGCGGCATGGTTTACCAACGTTGCCGACAGCAACGAGGACGGATTCACCATCGATTCCGCGCTTTTGCAAGAGAGTGCAAGCATAGACATAGACAACACCGCAAGCGACTACGGCACGGCAATATGGCCTGCAATCGCAAATCCCGGATATCTTGCAAAAGGCAATCTCGCGCCTTACGGAAAGGATTTGACGCAACAAGACGACACGAAAATTACCGTCAAGGCAAAATGCGCCGTGTTGTATTTTCCGATAAACTTTGTCGGTACGTCGGATTCGGGCGCAACCGACGGAAGAAAATCGTTGGTTTTGAGCGTTATTTCGGCGCATCTGGGCACGGTTGAAGAGGGTATTGTTAGCGAGGAGACAAAAGACTATTTGTCGGCGTTCAACGTTGAGATGAGCCTTGTCAAGCTCGTGGAAAAAGAAGGCAGCGACAAGCCCGTTGCCGAACCGATCGCATCTGTAAATCCGTCGAAATTTGCAAACAATCCGAGCGCGATTTATTATAATCAGCCGTATTTTGACGGAGATACCAAAATGCCGTGTTATAAGCTCTATATGCTTGTCAAGCCCGGCGAAAAATACTACGTCAAAGCAACGATATATTTCAACCAAATCGACGAAGAGTGCGATGAAAACCTCATCTATCTCGACGAAGCGAAAAAATCAATCGTATTCAAGTTTGAAATCAAAGACAAGGTAGATTCAAACGTGGATATACGAGAAGGGAACATGCCCGCATGACGTCAAGCCGCAAGACAAAAACCGCGATGATAATCGCAATAATAGTGCTCTTTGCAGTCGCCGTTTCGACGATGGGAGTTTCCTATGCGGTTTGGATCTCTCCCGACGGCTCTATCGGTGGCGGCGAGTCAACCGCATCTCCGTCGGTGACGCCTACGACAAACAACGTGTGGGCAAAGTATTTCAATTACAACGTCATATCCGATAGCGAAAAAGGACAAAAAGGTTGGAGCGGCAATATCGTTGAAATCACGACGTTTTACACCGACTCCGACGGCGTAAATCTTTCAAACGTGTATATTCCAAACGTCATTTGGGTGGAAAACGGCACGAAAAAAGTGCTTGCAAGCGTGGATGGAGTTGCCGAGAGTTCGTACACCACTTATACGGTTTATCGCATCGCAAACAGCATTTTTGCGGACTCAACGCTCAAAAGTTTGCCCGTGACAATTCACGTGTCAGAGAGTATACGCGAAATCGACGACGCGGCGTTTGCAAATTTGCCCAACCTCGAAACCGTGTATTTTGAAAATACAAACGTTTGCACAATCGGCGCATTTGCGTTTGCCGGTTGTCCGAATCTCAAAACGATAGTAAACGTAAAAGGCGGCGATTTAAAGAAAGACGAAACGTCCTTTATCGGTTGCGACCAAGTTGATTTGAGCAAAGTAAAATTCGTTTGACGAAACGACAAATAAGTTTTTTTGCAAATTTGACAGCAATGTTTGACACAAACGCAAACTCTTGCTATACTAAATAAGCTTGATACAAGAATGACTGACATTTTGTGTCAAACCGATTTGCTTTAACAATTATGGAAGCGTATCGAAGCGGTCATAACGAGGCGGTCTTGAAAACCGTTTGGGTGAAAGCCCACGGGGGTTCGAATCCCTCCGCTTCCGCCAAAATATGCTGATGTGGCTCAGGTGGTAGAGCACATCCTTGGTAAGGATGAGGTCACCAGTTCAAGTCTGGTCATCAGCTCCAAATCCGTGAACGAAATTCGTTCACGGATTTTTTCATATCTGCGATATGAAATGCACGCATTGTGTCAAAGCGTGCGGAGCGCTCGTCGGCTGCGCACGGCATTCGAAAATGCGATGCGCTTTCTTCTTCCTTTGCT
>ENA-OPFI01000197-OPFI01000197.1-human-gut-metagenome-genome-assembly--contig:-NODE-197-length-31242-cov-12.268477_pt1 | contig 31242 bp, 24 predicted proteins | sample MGYA00241308_ERZ501550 | MGnify/ENA primary metagenome ERZ501550 (study PRJEB25962, sample SAMEA2042433) | human gut metagenome | biome: human gut; feature: human-associated habitat; material: faeces...
GCTCAATGATGCGCTTGTAAAGCGCACCAAATAGATGAAGAACAAGGAAACACCCATCCGAAACAAAACCCAACGTACACATAGTACGTGATTTTGGAGCGGACGGGGGTTGACGCAGTTATTCGCTATTTGGTGCGCTTTAATCGAGAGGGGCGCCGCAAGAAGAACAAGAGCTTGCACTCGACACGTTCTTTTTGCCGCAATACTTACACTTGACGTAAGTGACTTTTGCATTGTCGGTGAAAGCGACGTCCGGCTTTTTGTCGGATACGATTTGTTGAAGCAGTTGCTCGACGGAAGCGGGATTTTCAAGATCTTCGAGGACGGTTGCCTTGCCGGTTGAGGTGATGTAAATATCTCCGACTTTCGCCGCCTTGTCGATAAGGCCGTAGCGCAAATTGACGGCGACGACGTCTTTATAATCTATGCTTTTGAAGTCAACGGCAACCGCGCCTTTGCGCACGATTATGCGCTTGTCGGTAAAAGCGTATTCGATGTTTTTGTGGCGTTTGCTTGCGGTGACGCATCTATAAATCCATATCCACACGGGCATGAGGTGGAACAAGAAAAACACGCACAAAAATACGATTGCCGGCACCGGGATCATATCTGCGGTTCTTGTAAGCATAACGATAAAAAACGTGTCGAACACAATCCACAAAAGCGCGACGGGAAGCATCTTCAACACATTGTTGAGCACAAACGCTTTCTTTTGCGGTTTGCCGCTCCAAAGGACCTGTTCTCCGTCCAAAAGCGCGCTTTGAATGGTTTTCGGCTCGTCTTGATTTTTGCCGTTTTGAAAATAGTTTTCGTCGTATCTCATATACACTCCTTGTTTTTATTATAACAAACCTTTTTGCAATTTTCAACACAATTTGTGCCGCACAAAATACAATCGCCCGCAACAGGCGAGCGATTTGGATATTTTGCATAATCGATATTTTATTGTAGTATTTTTGCAATATAAACTGTTCGTTTTGGATTTATTTGCAATTCTTCACTCTTCCGAGCGTGGTGTTGTCTTTTGTTCTCGATCTCAAACTTTCAACGGGCGATGGAGAGTTTTCATAGCGATAGTCCTTACCCTCCTTGTCGATATGCGCGTCGATGACGCTGTGGCTCGGCGTCATCTTTTCGTTTGCGTTGACAATCTTTTGATAGGTGAAAAACTCCGCATTGTCGTCAAGGTCGTTGATTGAAACGTAGCCCTCTCTGTGCGCCGTGTTGCACACCGTATTCGCAATGACGTCGCGCACGTAATTCTTTGTGGATTTAAACGCAAGAAGTTCGGGGAAATTGCCGTCGGGGATAACCTCTTGCCAATTCTTTTTCCCGTACTTTTCAAGACACTCGCAAGCCTTGTGCAAGTGCGTGATTTCTTGCAATAGGCACATCTCCCAAATCTTTTTGACGTGCTTGTCGGTTTCGTCCTTAAAACAAGAATAATAGACGTAGCACTCGGTGTACTCGTGGCATAGCCACCCTTCAAGCCAACTTTGTTTTACGTCCATAAGCGAGCCGTATTGCGACACGTGCTGTTCCTCAACCATTGCGATTTCCTGATACAACCGTCTGCCGAGGTCGGTTTCGTAAAATCCGCACTGGTTCATATAGTAGTTCATCGTTTGTTGCTCCGCCGCCGTGATAATTGCAACGTCGAGCTTCGTCACCGGGCTTGCCTTTTTGAAATCGACGGGCTTTTTCACCTCGTCTTTCGGATAGCGATGATGAGTTATCGTGGGGCGCGCAGGCATGATTTCGGTGAGTTCTCCGACAAGGTTTTCCGCATGCACGCCGTGCTCCATATCCAGCAAATCGGCATATCTGTAAAGGTGGTCGAAATCCTCCAAAAGCGCGAAATCGAGAGCGGCTTTCACTCTTTTATCCGGCTCGCGCATGGCAAGCATTGCGGTGAGCTCGACGGCAAGTTGCTCGTATCCTATGGTGGTTTCCAGCACGGTTTCGTCCTTAGGCTTTAAACACGCGCCGATTTTTTGTTGCGCTTGCTCGCTTTTTCTGATCAGCGCAAGTTCTCTTCTCAAATCGTTGTTTGTGCAATGGCGAAAAAATTGATGCGAAAACCACACCGCTTCGTACTCCGCTCCGTTTGTCAGTATGCAACGAAGTTTGGTAAACGGACTTACATCGTTTTTGGAATAGCTTTGCGGATACATCGTTTTCCAATCGCAAAACAGTTTTTCGATATTTTCGGGTTTTTGCTCGAACGGATTGAATGACATAATAATATCTCCTTTTTTTGATTTGATTATTGTTGCCAATTCTTCAAAAATCATAACTTCGACGTTTTCAACGCAATTTCGCCGCACTTTCAAAAGCCCGAAACAGCCCTGCTGCCGATTTTTGTTGACAACAACGTGATGAAATATGATACGTTTTGTCTAAATAGTAGCATTTTATAAAAAAATATCGTACGATTGTGCAAAAAAATCGTGCAGGCATCTTGCAAGCCAAAAACTATTGTGTTACAATTTGAATACTATACTAAGGGAGAAAAAAAATGAGCAATTTACCCGACTACATCAGTTCGACGCGTATGCCTGCCCCCACCCCCGATTCTATCGTGGAAAACGGCAAAGTGCATTTCGGCACTTTCGACGCGCCTTTCAAAAATCTCAATCTTCTTGACGCGGTAAAGCCGTGCGGAAACAAAATGCCCGATTTTATGAAGCCGTCAAGACTTGTCGAATGGGAGGCGTTTGAAGTTCATATGGACGAAGGCGCGCTCATCAGTGCGGTGTACAGCACCGGTCCGATGGGCTTCTCCATCTTCGTTTGGTACGACAAAAAGGAAAACAAAATTTACAGCTGGCGAAATCTCGTCCACAAGAAAAAGGCGCACGTGGCATCTCAACTCGTGGACGACTGTTGCTATTGCAAGACGAAAACCAGCGAGTATAAAATCGAAAACGATTTCCTCCACGGCAAAGCGCGCGCAAAAGGTTTTACGAAAGGCAAAAACGGCGAATTTACAATCGATATTCGCTTTGAACGTATTTCCCCTCTTGCCAACGGGGTTATGCCCCTTGCAAGAAACAAGGACGGCTCGTTCAGAAACGCTTTGTACAGCGAAAAGGATTTCTTCAAGGCAAGCGGCACGATAACCCTCAACGGCAAAGTGTACACCACAAACGAACGCTCCGTTGGTATCATCGACGACCACAAAGGCTATTATCCTTTCAACGCACACTACGATTGGCTCACCACAATGGGACAAATCGACGATGACGGCGTGAAAAAATATTTTGCGTTTAACCTCACTCGCAATCAATCCGTCGACCAACACCAATACAACGAAAACGTCATTTGGGTTGACAACGAGTCCTTCCCCATGCCGCCCGTCGTATTCACTCACGAGAAAGGCAAGAAAAAAGCAAAAACGTGGTATATCAAGGACGAAGCGGGCAAAGGCATCGTGGACATAAAGTTCGAGATCGATCAAGTGTTCTATATGCCCATTCCCTTGCTTTGCTACTATGCGCTTCCCTACGGCAAGATCAGCGGCTACGTCACCGACACCAACGGCAAAAAGTACGTCGTCGACGGCATGATCGGCATCGGAGAAGATAAGACGACACACATGTAAAAAACAAGGCAATTTGACGGAAGACGCGCAATTTTGTGCGTCTTCCTTTTGTTTGCCTTGTTTTTTACATTCCTACCGCGCAGAGAATTTGTGCTATCAGTTCATACACGGACAAAAACTCCCGCCGCAGTTCCGCCAAATTATCTGCTTGCTGTTTTGCGTGCTTTGCACGCAAGCGGATAAACGAACACTCATTCATGGCGTTCTTATACACGGTATTTGCTCATTCGAAGACGGAATTGGAGTCGCAAGGCGACGACCTTAGCGAACACCGAGCTTGACGGTTAGTACGAGAATGCGTGGCATTCTGTTGCGAAGCCGCCACGCAGGCGAAGTAGCATAAGTAGAGGAATGCCCCTATCTATGCGAGCGTTGAGTGTTGTCCCCCGCTACGCGGTCGCCGTGGGTTCCCTTTTAAGGGGGAACGGCGAGGGGGAAAACACCTGAGGAAAGGGGAACATTGCAATAAAAGTATATCCCCTCCCCTCTTGCAGAGGACGAAAAAGCACTCCGAGATTTTTATCACGGAGTGCTATTAACACGTTTATTCGCTCAATCTGGCGGTTTTAGGCGTGTTTTTCAAGCAAATTCATCACATGCGGCCCAAGCAAATCCCAATCGACGCCCACCATACCGTGATTTTCACCGGCAAGTTCGATGAGCCTGTCACCGAGGGCTGCGATATATTCGGGCGTTGCGGTATTTCCTCCGATAGAACTGTAATACGGCACTGTTCCGTCGCCCCACTTGCTTTGCGCACCGCCCGCGGTGACAAGTTTGTAATTGTACTTCACACAGCCGTAATCGTCATATACTATATTGCCGTCCTCGTCTTTGACTGTGGTAAGTTCAAGATTGGTAATGGTGCTTGCGCCGCCCGTGCCGAGGAAATAATAGGAATTTTCTATGCTTTCGCTTGCGATTTTGCCGTTTATAAACATGTTGTCGAAATATTCGTCGAGGTTTGCGGCAAAATCTTTGAGCCTATACCCGTCCTTGTCGGCAGGTTGTCCGTCGGTTGCCAAAACTCTTGCGTAATCCGCGCCGTCATCGGAATCCTTGATTTCCTGTTTCGTGCGCGGAACGAGATATTTTGCCCAACGCATCGACTTGTAGAGGTCGTAAAGTTCTTCTTTCGTTGTGATTGCCTTTCCGTCGACGGTGATTGCCGGATTGTCGTCGTCGTATTGGTCGGAGCTTATAAGTTGCCACGACGGGACAAGGGACATAAGTCCTTGATTATTGCGGAAGAAATCGCCGAGCTTGCCGTTGACGACGCTGTCAACGATTGCATATACGTCCACGGGCAATCCGCTCAAATCCATGCCGCCGAGAAAATTGTCAACGTACACGTCGGGGCAAGCCATAGCGGCAAGAGCGTCGAACGAGCCGAGAGTTGCCGGCGCAAAGCCCATATACAATTTTACTTTGTTGCGATTCGCTTCGTTTCTTGCAAGATAGTTGTTCACCACGGGTGCGCCCATGCTGTGCGACATAAATATCACTTCTTTATAGCCGTTGCGTTCGATGAAGTTTTCAAGCTCCGCCGCACTCTTTGCGGGTGACATACGCCAGTCCTGATTGTAGATCAAAACGTCGTAGCGGTTCGAATATTTTTCGGCAATGTTGTCAACAAAGTTTTTGTAAATTCCGAATGCGCCGTAACTCACGTCCATTACGTTGCCGCTCGCATCCTTGGGCAAACCGTTTGCCGGAGCGATATTGGGATTGTAAGAATTGCCCTCGTTGTCCAAAGTGAGATTCCAAAGAAGAGATCCTTCTTTGTAACTTACGGCACTTCCCACCAGTTTTAATATATCCGAAAATTCGTCTTTGAAATGCGCAACGATTTCTTTCATTTCCATCTCGCCTTTCATAACCTTTATGGCGTCGATCTCGGTTTTGAAAGGCTCCCACACCGCTTCGTTCTTTTGAGTGTCGTAAAGTCCGCCTCCGAAAAGCGCGGTGACGTAAACGATTGCTTTGTCGTTTTTTTCGTTTTTGTCGCCACATGACACCAGTGCAAAGCACGAGAACAAAATTGCGCCTGCCAAGACGCATGCAACGATAATCTTGTTTGCTTTCATAATTTCCCCTTATTTAAAAACAAGGGTTTTATCTTTCGTTTTTTCAAAGATAAACCCCAGTTTTGTGTCAAATCGTATTATTTTGTCACAAGATACAAACGAAGCACGTCGTTTGTCTTTTCAACTTCTTTTTGACAAAGCTTTTTGGTGTTGAGCGCTTTTTTAAGTCCCGTCCAAACCGCTTTTATCATAAGCGAGTCGCGCGTGTCGAGAGCGGCGGCAAAGCCTTCGAGCATAACCATAAACTCTGCTCTTTCCTCTTCTTCCATTGCCGCCTCTTGCAAATTGTTGTACATTGCAACGATAAGATATTCGGTTTGTTGATGAAGTCCGCTGGACGCAAATTCCACCGTGCGTTCAACCGCTTGCGGCTCTTCCTCCACTCCGTCAACGACAAGGGACACGAGCGCAAGTTTAAACGGTTCGACCACTCTCGAACAAAACTGTTCGAAGCAGGCTTGCTTTGTCTCTTCGGGGAAATACTTTGCCGAAAAACCCACTATATCCATGCCGTCCGCATCGAATTCCACAAGCATATTCGACACGAGCGCAACCAGCGTTTTCGGATTTTTGGGAAGTCTGAAAACGTCGCTGTCGCCGAGCTTTGCGCATGCTTTTTCCTTTTCCGCGTCGTAGTCAAAACCTCGATTGCATTTTGAAAGCACCGAGCGGAACTCGGGATAGTACGCCAAACACTTCAACACGGGTTTGAGCTTTCTGTCAACAAAAATGAGATTGGAGTTGGTCAAATCCTCCACTGCGCACACGAGCGCGTGCACGCCTTCACCGTTGTAATTCATATATATTTCCGCCTATTATAATTCTAACGTTTGTTGTTCACTACACGAGCAATCGGGGATTAACTATAATTGCAACATCACCCCTTCCCTTCGGGCATTGAACTTCGGCGTTTGCAAAGCAATCCGCCTCGTTCGCTTTGGCTACAACACATTCACAGGATGTGTTGCTTAACGCGTCGCGCCCGACCACTCAGTTAGGGGCAATTCTCTACAAAATTATCCGTCGTTCGCGGGGGAGACAGTCGGCACTCGCATAGATAGGGACAATTCTCTCGTTATGCCACCGTCCTTTGTGCGCCAGCTACGCAACAACACGGCGCAGTCGCTTGTACTACGCACACAAGGGCTCCCGCACGGCAAAAACAAGCGAACTAGTGCTTGCATATCAAAGATGAAAGCGAAGTTTTTGTCGTGTGGGAAGAGGAGCACAAAGAACCAAGGCGAACAACTACAACTTGTTGTGGTTGAAGCAAAAGGAGCTTGTGTGCGACGAAAGCTCGGCGCTCCAATTTCTCGCCGCCTTGCGGCTCGCACTTCGAATATGCACATTCCGTTTATAAGAACGCGCCAAACGGATGAATAGCGCGAAAAAGCCCTTCGGGGCTCTCGCCTAGTGTACTTTTTGTACACGACGAGTGACCGAAGGGCTTTGACAATGCTAGTCGCCACCGATTTCCTTTTTATAAGACTGCGATATTTTGATGAAGAAAAAGAAAGAGCCGCCTTCACAGACTGGAGCGTACTTTGTCGTACGTGACTGTTTGTGAAAGCGGCTCTGACACAGCTATTCGCTCAATAGCGCGGTTTTAGAAGAAACGGGCTACGAGGTCCTTCGAATACTGCACAGTCTCTTCCATATCGCCGAAGGACATGATTTCGCCTGCATAGTAGGTGTTGAGATTGCCTTGCATTGCTTCGACTTTCTCATACCAACCGTCCGCATAGTCCTTTTCAAAGACGTGCGGGAAGTAATACCACTTGCGCTCGTAGACGCACTTGTCGATGTCGATACCACAGAGCTTCATATCGTCCCATGCCATCTTCTTTGCTTCGTCGTAGGACTTGAGCTCTTTGCCCTTGTAGTTGCGCAATACGTATGTGGTGAGAACCTGGTTGGGTTCGTTTGCCCATCTGTGGTAGAATACCATGAGGTGACCGAGGCGTTCGGGAACCATGTTGTCGAAAAGATATCCGGACATATCGGGATAGTACGTGCCCTTCTTGCAGGTGATTGCGGTGACGTCGTAACGCTCGTAATCGATCTTTGCAAAGAGTTTCTTCTCTTCTTCGGTTGCGTCGAAGTAGTTGGGCATATATTGAAGAGGAGCGGTGACGATGATCTTGTCGTACTCTTCCATATCTTCGCCGACGTACACTTGCACCTTGCCGTTTTCACGCGTAACTTTGGTGATGTTGACGTTGAGGCGCGCGGGATGTTGCAATTTTGCGTTGACTGCTTCGTAGATGGATTGCGTGCCGTCTTTCCACGTCCACAAATCCTTGTTAACAAAGTACATTGCGGTTGCAAAGTCAAGATATTTGAGAACGTAAGCCGCAGGAATCTCGTCAAAGAAACCGTAACCGAATGCCGTGTACGGTCCGATCCAGATTTCTTGAGCAAGCGAAACGCCGTTCATCTTGCAGAAATCTTTGAAGTTCATGCTGAGGTCTTTGAGGTTGGGGTTCTCGCCGACGACGTGCTTGCCGGTGACGGGATCGTAACCGTCGTATTTGCCTTCGGACACTCCCTTGTGGCCGGTGTACTCGTAGCCCTTATACTTGGTTGCAAGCAACGTGCCGAGCTTCTTGACTTGAGATTTCATTCTCAAAAGATGCGGAATGAGCAACGGGTTTTTCTTGGGATTGAACGGATCGTAGGGTTTTCCGTTTTGTCTGCGATAAGCGCGTTCGAGTGCGGGGCCGTCGTGATCCACGCCGCCGAACAATTCGAGTTCGTGCACTGCGTGATAAGTCGGGCAACCCATAATTGCGCCCATCTCAAATCTCTTTCCGTCGTGATACGGAGAATGGCACTTTCCGCCTACGTGGTCTTCTCTTTCGAGAATTGTGTAGTCGGTGTATCCGTTCTTCTCGAGGTGTACAGCCGCACTAAGTCCCGCAGGACCTGCGCCGATGATACAAATCTTGTCGTTTTTAGCCATGATTTTCTCCTTTTTTGGTTAAGCCGTTTTTTTACATTCAAACGCTCTGTTTGATATATCAATTATATCACTTTATTTTTTGTTGTAAATACTTTTATTAAAAATCGATATTTTTTTATTTATTTGTCGGTTTGGTATTCACAATCGAAAATACCCGTGATATAATAGATGTTGATTCGGAGGCGCATATGAAATTCAAATCCTTTAAAGAAATGCTTTTGTCAAACGTAAAAAGCCATGCGAACAACGTTGCTTTGGCGTATGACGAGGACGGCGAAATCAAATCTTTGACGTATGCCGAACTTTATCGCGAAATCAGCGCACGTCGCGAGCAAATCGCACGCCTCGACGCAAACTGCGTCGGCATTTTGCAAGCTCCGTCGAAAAAGTGGATTATAGATATGTTCGCGTGCGTGCTCGCGCGTAAGCAGACTGTTTTGCTCGACCCGATGAGCGAACCGACGGTTATTCAGGCTCAAACGCTCGCAACGGACGTCGAAACGCTGTTGACGGACGAATTGACCTCTCGGCATGCGTCCCTTCTCAAAACCGCGCCCGTAGGTACGGTTGCGCCCTCAAAGGACGAAGGCGATATTCTGTTTTTCACGTCGGGAACGACAAATTCCTCAAAAGCCGTCGTGCTTACCTCATCGTCTTTGTGCGCAAGCGCGTGGAACGGACAAGCAAAGTGTCCTTGCAACGAAACGGACAATTTGCTCTGCATGCTTCCCCTCACCCACGTGTTCGGCTTTGTGTGCGCAATGCTCTGGCCTATGTCGCAGGGCGCAAAAATCTCGATCACCAGAGGCATGCGCTATATCGCGCAAGATTGCAAATATTTCAAACCCACGATTATATCCGTCGTGCCTTCAATTTTGAAATTCCTCGTCGGACTCAACGCTTTGAACGACGAGTTGCGTATGGTTTTGGTGGGAGCAGGCCCCGCAAACGAGCAAACGCTTGCCGCCGCAAAAGAAAAAGGCATCGAAGTTCGCTTCGGCTACGGACTTACCGAAACGTCGAGCGGCGTTGCGATAAGTTGCGGAGAAAATCCGTTTGCGATGTCGGTATGCCCCGACGATACCATAACTCTCGCGGACGACGGCGAAGTGCTTGTTAAAGCCGACGAGTGCATGATGAAAGGCTACTACAAGAACCCCGAAGCGACGAAAGAAGTGCTTATAAACGGCATTTTGCACACGGGCGACCTAGGAAAATTCGACGAGGACGGCAACCTCTATATCACCGGGCGCAAAAAAGATATTCTCGTGCTTGAAAACGGCAACAAGATTTTCTTGCCCGAATGGGAAAAAGAACTTGCTGTCGCACTCGAAACCGACGACGTCGCGCTCACCCTCGAAAAAGGAGAAATAACCCTGTTTGTGGGAAACAAGGACGGATTTTTGAACGTGAGCATGCTCAAAGACAAACTTGCCGCGTTCAACAAAAACAAGCCTTTCAACCTGCAAATATCCGGCCTTGTGGTTATGCCCGACGCACTTCCGAAAACCGCAACCGGAAAAGTGAAAAGATACGCGCTTTGACAAACGAAAAACAAACGACTTAATATATATATATGCAACTTGCATAAAAGGAGCAAATATGGCACAAGTAAGCAAACAAGAAATCCAGGAAAAGTTGACCGCGCTCATAAAGCAATACGTCCCCTCTTTGCAAAATGAAGAAATCACGGGTGAAACCGCAATCAATTCAAAAGGCTACGAATCGCTCAACTATATCTATATCATTTGCACTCTCGAAAGCGATTACGGCATAAAGATTCCCGACAAAACGTGGATGAAGTTGCGCACCGTAAACGAAGTCGTAGACACGGTTTACGAGGCAGCAACAAAATAATATATTGCAACAAACGGCACTTTAAGCAAACAAAACGGTGGTATAAATGTCGGAATTGGTTTATTCAACAACAAAAACGCTGCTTGCCGACGACGTGACGATGCAAAGAAATTTGCGCCCGTCCGTGCTTATGCGCTGGCTTCAGGAGGCTTCTATCGCTCACACCGAAGCTCTCGGAGCGGGCAGAGCGAAAACCCTTGACAAAGGAGCGTTGTGGGTTGTGTGTCGCGTGCGGCTGAAAATAGAAAATTTGCCCTGCTACGACGAAACCGTCACCCTTTCAAGCTGGGCGGGCGACACGATGCGAGTGCTTTTTCCGAGATACTACGAGATGACCGACGAAAGCGGCACTCCCCTTGTGAAAGCAAGCGCGGTGTGGCTTTTGATGGACGCTAAAAAACGCAAAATGGTTTTCCCCGAAAACTACGACGTTGTCGTTCCCGGAATAAGAACGGGAAGAGAAATCCCCCTCTCTTTCGGCGTATCGCTGGGCGAACAGGAAAAGACGAAACGTTTCAAAGTAGCATACAGCCAGGTTGACATCAACGGGCATATGAACAATGCAAAATACCTCGACTGCATGGAGGACGTTCTGGGCAAAGACTTTCTCGATACGCATATGCTCAAAACGCTCGAAATCGAGTTTAAATCCGAAATAAAATACGGCGCGAGCGTAAGGCTGGAATACACTATAGACGAAGATTTTGTCACGATGATAGGTTTTGTGAGAAATCGTCCGTGTTTCGAACTCAAAGCGAGTTTTGCAAAACGCAACAACACAACTTTGTAAGTCAAAAATATTTGACGGCAAAAAAATCATATGATAAAATAGCTATCAAATAAGGGAGTAATCGGCACTCTTGAGTGTAATAAAGCCGCTAACACGAGCGTTGTCTCCGGTTTTATTTGAAATGATGAGACTTATCCGCAGGGATAAGTCTTTTTTATTTGTTAGTACAAACAAAAAAGAGTGATATTCCCTACGGTAGCGATATTGTGCCTCAGCCACGGTGAAACTTTCACAAAGCGCAAGTGAAATTGCACTGCGTGCAATTATGGAATAAAAAAATATACTATGCTCTTATTATATCAATAAAGGAGAGTTTATGAAACACTATTTGGAGTCTATCGACAACGTATGCGCCGACGCTCAATCGAGCGTGGACGGTTTGTCGTCGCAACAAGCGCAAGAGCGGCTTGAAAAGGACGGCAAAAACAAACTTGCGGAAGGCAAAAAAGAGCCGATTATTCTGCGATTTTTGAAGCAGTTTATCGAGCCTATGACGCTCATTCTCATAGTTGCGGCGATTATATCCGGTGTACTGACGGCGGTCAACAATGCATCGAGTGCCGTCAAAGAATTCCCTTCCGACGTCATCATAATCATGGCGGTCGTTATAATCAACGCAATTCTCGGAGTGGCGCAAGAGAGTAAGGCCGAAAAAGCAATCGACGCACTGCAAAAGATTGCCGCCGCCACGTCGAAAGTCATTCGCGACGGCAAAATCGTGGTCGTAAAGAGCGAGGACTTGGTTGTGGGCGACGTAATCGTGCTCGAAGCGGGCGACGCCGTGCCTGCGGACGCAAGAATTATAGAATGCGCAAGCATGAAAATCGAAGAAGCCGCGCTCACGGGCGAATCCGTACCCGTGCTGAAAACCTGCGACGTCATCGACGCTCCGAGCGGCGAAGTGCCTTTGGGCGACAGAAAAAACATGGCGTTTATGGGCAGCACCGTCGTTTACGGCAGAGGCAAAGCGATTATCGTCGGCACGGGCATGAACACCGAGATGGGCAAAATCGCAAACGCACTCACGCAAGCAAAAGAAGGCAAAACTCCCCTTCAACAAAAACTTTCGCAGCTTAGCAAGGTATTGACCTATCTTGTCATCGGCATTTGCGTGGTTATCTTTGCGGTAAGCCTTATTCGCGCAGGCGTGGACGGTTCTCTCAAAGCGGACGTTGCGCCCACAATTCTCAACACGTTTATGATTGCTGTTTCGCTTGCGGTTGCGGCAATCCCCGAAGGTCTTGCCACCGTCGTTACAATCGTGCTTTCCATCGGCGTGACGAATATGTCAAAACGCAACGCAATCATCAGAAAGCTCACCGCCGTGGAAACTCTCGGCTGCACGCAAATCATATGTTCGGACAAAACCGGCACGCTGACGCAAAACAAAATGACCGTTGTAGACCACTACGGAAGCGACGAGAACTTGCTTGCCAACGCAATGTCGCTTTGCTCGGACGCAGAGTTCGACGAGGAAAAGGGCGAAGCCGTCGGCGAACCCACCGAATGTGCTTTGGTCAACTACGCCGCGCTTTGCAATCTCAATAAAAACGAGCAAAAGAACATCCTCGTCCGCGTGGGCGAAATCCCGTTCGATTCCTCGCGCAAGATGATGACAACCGTGCATAAGGACGCAAACGGCAACGCTTTACAATTTACAAAGGGCGCACCCGACGAAATAATCAAGCGTTGCACGTTCTATCTGCAAGACGGCAAAGAAGTTGCGATGACACCCGACAAACAAGACGAAATTCTTTGCGCAAACAAAGAGATGGCAGACCGCGCGCTCCGCGTGCTTGCGGTTGCGCAAAAGCGTTTGGAAGCGGAAAAGAGCGAATACACCACCGAAAACGACGAAAAAGATATGTGTTTCGTGGGGCTTGTAGGTATGATAGACCCCGTTCGTCCCGAAGTTAAACCCGCAATCGACGAATGTCGAAAAGCAGGCATACGCCCCGTTATGATAACCGGCGACCACAAGGATACCGCCGTTGCAATCGCAATGCAGCTGGGAATAATCACCGATCCGTCGCAAGCAATCACGGGTGCGGAACTCGACAAAATCAGCGATGAAGACTTTGCAAACGACGTTGAAAAATACTCCGTTTACGCACGCGTTCAGCCCGAACATAAGACGAGAATCGTCAACGCATGGCGCGCAAAGGGCTACATCACCGCTATGACCGGCGACGGCGTCAACGACGCTCCGTCCATCAAGAACGCAGATATCGGCGTGGGCATGGGCATCACGGGCACCGACGTTACGAAAAACGTTGCGGATATGATTCTCACCGACGACAACTTTGCAACCATCGTTTCGGCAGTCGGCGAAGGCAGACGCATCTACGACAACATCCGCAAATCGATACAATTCTTGCTTGCGTCCAACCTGTCCGAAGTGCTGTCCATTTTCATCGCAACGCTTGCCGGATTTACAATCTTCAAGCCTGCGCATCTTTTGTGGATAAACCTCATCACAGACTGCTTCCCTGCGCTGTCTTTGGGCATGGAAGCTCCCGAAAGCGACGTCATGAGCCGCCCTCCGAGAAACAGCAAAGACGGCATTTTCGCAAACGGTATGGGCTTTGCAATAAGCTATCAAGGCGTGCTTATCACTCTTATTACGATTGCGTCCTACTTCATCGGTGCAAAGGTGCTTGCCAATATGCACCATGCCGAAGCAATCGCAAACGGATTGTACAGCGCGGAAACTCTCGGCTCGTCCATGGCGTTTTTGACGCTGTCTATGGCGGAAATATTCCACGCTTTCAACATGCGTTCGCTGCACGGTTCTATATTCAAAATCAAGAAACAAAACTGGTGGTTGTGGGGCGCTGGCGTGTTGTCGCTGCTGTTGACAACCCTCGTCGTAGAAGTCCCCTTCCTTGCAAACGCATTCGAACTTGCAAAACTCGACGGAGCGGAATACGGCATCGCAATCGCACTTGCAATATCCATAATTCCTATGGTCGAAATCGTCAAAGCAATCGCGCGCGCAATTCGCAAAAAGAAAGGCATCGTGCTTGCCGCATAATCTTTTGCGACTTATTAGAAAAATTAAAAACAATATTTAAACGTCAAAAACAAAAGCCGAAAGATTGTCTTTCGGCTTTTGTTTCGTATCGGTTTGCTTATATCAATAAAACTCTTTCGAGGTGTTGCTCTTCCACTCGTCGTAACCGTCGGGATTGGGTGCGCCGTTTTTCACAAACTCGCAATAGCGTTTGCGAAGCTCGGTTGCAAGGCGGTAGTCGTCCTCGCCGAATTTGCGCCACGGATGTTGATCAAGCCCGAATACGTACCACAAATCCGAGCTGTGCCACGCGCCTTTGTCATCGCCGGGAAGAGGATGATAGAAGTGCGACAGCCACACTTTTCCGTTGCCGTTTTTCATCATGGTTTTCGCTATGCGTTCGAGATACGGCGCAAGCAAATCGTTTTTGGTTACGCCGAGAATACACGGAAGTTGCTCGTCCTTGTATGCGTTTTCATACAGGTCTTTTCTGACGATTTCGTCATCGAATACGGGCATGGTGGAGAGCATCGACAATGCAAGATTCTTCTTGTTTTGTCTGTACCACGCAAGATATAGGTCTTGGGCATTGCAAGTTTTGGGATCAAGCCCTCTTGCTTGCAGATCCTTGCGTACTCTCGCAAAAAATCGTTTTGCTCGTTTGAGGGATTTAGGCGCGAAAATGCCGCGCACGCTGCCGCCGCCCGAAAGCATAATCGAGCCTTGCACCATCTCTTTGACTTTTGGCAAAAGCACGAGATTTTGAATGGAAATCGCGCCTGCGCTCTGTCCCATAAGCGTTATTCGCGACGGATCGCCGCCAAACGCGGATATGTTTTGTTTCACCCACTCGATCGCGCAAATCATATCGTAAAAAGCGAGATTTTGCGCGCCCTCGTCGGCATTGTATCCGAACACGTTGAGCCTATAATTCGCCGTGACGCAAATCACGCCCTCTTTTGCGATTTCTTTGCCGTCGAAAGGGCGTTCGTCGCTCGAACATATCACGAACGCGCCGCCGTGAATATACAGCAAAACAGGCAAATTTTCCGCATTTTTGGGTACAAAAATATTGAGATTTAAGCAGTCTTCCGAATACGTGAAAGAAAGTCCTTTGCGAAACTCCGTGTAATAAAGCATATCTGTTTTTGACTTGGATTTGCTCTCGTCGAAAAATTGCCGAAGTTGCGGACATCCGTCGCCATACTTTGTTGCCGTAACCTCGGCTGCAAGCGGTTCGAGCACAGGCTTTTTAAACCGCTCTCCCCTTGCGTATCTTATGCCGAGAAACGCAGCCGTATCTCCGCGGTCTATGCCTTTGACGACGTGGTTTTGATCGTTCACGATATATTCCGTATTATTGTTTTTTTGTTTGAACATGGGTTGTCCTTTGAGCATGTGTCATAACATAAAACGCATGCTCGACTTATTCTTTTATTGCGATTTTCCCCTTCCTCACGTGTTTGGACTTCGGCGTTTGCAAAGCAATCCGCCTCGTTCGCTTTGGCTGCAACACATTCACAGGATGTGTTGCTAAACGCTGCCCATACCGCCGTTCATCATAATCGGGTGTGGGTGTCCCACCCATATTGTCATTCTGAACGTAGTGAAGAATCCAGCGTAGCGAAATACGGCTTACGCCTAGATTCCTCAACGTTGCTCGGAATGACAATGGGAAGAATGCAACTTAATCGGGGCGGATGCCATGCCATTCTTCCAATCAAATTGCAATATCAAGCGTTGCTTTCAAACACCAGGTTGTTTCCGTCGAAGTCTATTTTCACTTTGTCGCCCGACGAGATTTCCGCTCTGATAAGTTTTTCACTGAGCTTGTCCTCGACAAGTCTTTGGAGCGTTCTTCTCAACGGTCTTGCGCCGTATTCGGCGTCGTAGCCTTCGCTTACGATATAATCCTTTGCGCTTTGCGTTATCGTCACCGATATATCCTTGCTTTCCAAGCGTTTTTCAAGAGACGCAAACATCAAATCGGCAATTTTGAGAAGACTTGCCTTGTCGAGTTTTTTGAACACGACGATTTCGTCTATACGATTGATGATTTCGGGTTTCATTGCGCCTTTGAGTGCTTGCACGTGGCTTTGACGCACTCTTTCGCTTTCGTTTTCAACCGCTTTTTCGCTTGCGAATCCCAACGTGCGTTGCGGCGCAGACGCTTCTTTTGCGCCGATGTTGGAAGTGAGAATCACCACCGTGTTTTTGAAACTTACAGTGCGGCCGTGACTGTCCGTGAGTATGCCGTCCTCCAAAATTTGCAACAAGATGTTGAAAATGTCGGGATGTCCTTTTTCGATTTCATCGAAAAGCACAACCGAATACGGCTTTCTGCGCACCTTTTCGGTGAGCTGTCCGCCCTCTTCGAAGCCTACCAGTCCCGGTGCGGAGCCTATGAGCCTCGACACGCTGTCCTTTTCCATATACTCGCTCATATCCACGCGGATAAGCAAATCTTCGTCGCCGAAAAGCGCACTAGCGAGTGCCTTTGCAAGTTCGGTTTTACCGACGCCCGTCGGGCCGAGGAAAATGAACGAACCTATGGGGCGTTTGGGGTCTTTCAACCCCGCTCTTGCTCTCTTCACCGCCTTTGCAACGGCAGAGCAAGCCTCGTCTTGTCCGATAACTTTGGATTGCAATGTTTTTTCGAGATTGACGAGTTTTTCGCTCTCGCCCTCTGTTATTCGCCTTACGGGGATGCCCGTCCAATTGCCCACGACTTCGGCAATTTCGTCCTCGCCTATGGACAAATCGGTGTTTTTACATTTCTCTTTCCACTCGATTTCGGCTTTTTCTTTTTGCTCGATATAATCGTCGCGGAGTGCCTTGTATTTTCCGCAAAGTTCGTAGTTTTCTCTGCGTTTTGCCTCGCTCAAATCGAGTTCGGCTTGCTTGATTTTGTTTTCCAAATCGCGAATTTCGCCGGGAGTGGTAAAGGAAAAAATCTTCTTTCTCGACGCCGCCTCGTCGATAAGGTCTATCGCCTTGTCTGGAAGGAATCTGTCCGCAACGTATCTGTCCGACAAAATCGCCGCCGAAGATATCGCTTCGTCTGTTATCGTAACGCCGTGATGCGCCTCGTATTTCGGCTTCAATCCCTGCAAAATTTCAATGGTGTCGCTCACGCTGGGCTCTTCCACCAAAACAGGCTGAAATCGGCGTTCTAACGCACTGTCTTGCTCAAATTGTTTGCGATATTCTTCAAGCGTGGTCGCGCCTATCGTCTGCAATTCGCCCCTTGCGAGCATGGGCTTCAATATGTTTGCTATGTCCAGACCGCCCTCGCTCGAACCCGCCTTGAGTATGGTGTGAATTTCGTCTATGAAAAGAAGCACGTTGCCCCTTTGCTTTATGCCGTTGAGAGTGGCTTTGAGTCTTTCTTCGAAGTCGCCTCTGTATCGCGTGCCGGCAACGAGCGAGGTAAGGTCGAGCGAAAACACGATTTTGCCCCTCAACGCGTCGGGAACGTCGCCTGCCGCTATTCGTTGAGCAAGTCCGTCTATAACCGCGCTTTTGCCCACGCCCGGCTCGCCTATGAGCACGGGATTGTTTTTCGTCCTGCGACAAAGCACCTGAATGACTCTTTCGGTTTCCTTGCCCCTTCCGATGACGGGATCGAGCTTGCCGTCGCGCGCTTTTTGCGTCAAATCCGTGCCGAATTTAGACAAGTCGAAATCGTCTTCGTTTTTGCGTGAATTTTCGTAATAATTATCGTTATTTTTTGCGATTTTTTCGCTGTTTTCAAACGCTGCGCCGCCGTTTTTGTGCGTATTTTGTTCGCTTTCGCCGAAGAAATCGGACACGTAACCGCTCAAAACGTCCCTTATGCTTTCCTCATTTCCGTTTGCAAGGCACATTGTCGCTCTGCCGCCGCCGCTTGAAACTATCGCATTGTACGTCAGGCGTTGCAAATATTCGGGATCAACGCCCTTTGCGCGCAAAACGTTGCTTGCAACCGAGGACGTTTCGTCCAAAATCGTATATAAAATATGCTCCGTGCCCACCACTTGCGAACCAAGGCGCGCCGCGACCTCTTTTGCGTTTTGCACCGCCCTGGATGCTCTTGCGGACATCTCCACCACGGGACGAGTGGGCATTGGCGAAAACACGGGTATCACGTCTTCTTCGTACACTCCGCAACCGTTCAAAAGTCTTTGCGCCGCCGAGCCGTCCACGTCCAAAAGACCGAACAAAATGTGTTCGGTGCAAACAAGTCCGCCCGTGCGTACGGCAAGTTCGTTGGCTCTTTGAAGCACGAGTCGAGCATTGTCCGAATACGTTATCATTCTTCCTCCGTCAAAAGTTTGCGAACGATGCGAGCGCGCGCTTTGTCACGCTCCTCTTCGCTGCTTCCGTTTGTGATAATCTGCAAGGACGAGGCGGAACACGCCCATATCATTTCGTCCGTTATCGCAGTTGATTTTATAGGCAAAATGCCCAATATTACGCCGATTTTTACGTCGACGAGCAATTTCATAAGTTCTTGCGCGGTGAGTGCATACGCACCTTTCAGCACGGCGTAACTGCGCGATATGCCGTCCAAAAGCTCGGTTTGCTTTTCTTTGACGAGTTTTTCGAGCGCAACCCTTTCGCAATAGCACATACGCGCCACGGCTTGCTCGACGTGAGATATAATTTCACCCTCGCTCACTCCCAGCGTGCGAGAGTTGGAAATCTGGTACATATCGTATGCGGCGTCGCTTCCTTCGCCATACACTCCGCGTATCGTCAAGCCGAATTCGCTCTTGAACGTTTTGAGCGTGTCCTCGATTGCTCCCGCCCTCTTCAATGCCGGCAAAAACAGCATTCGCGACGCTCTCATTCCCGTGCCGAGATTGGTTGGACACGCCGTCAAAAACCCGAGTTGAGCGTCGTAGGCAATCGGCAAAGCATGCAACAACCTTTCGTCGTATGCGCGCAATCTTTCGTACGCGCCTTTGAGGTTGAATCCCTCCTCCACGCACTGCTCTCTTATATGGTCCTCTTCGTTGAGCATAACCGAGATGCCGAATTTCTTGTCGCCCTCGACTATAACCGCTCCGTTTTGAGTGTTGTTGGCAAGCGCAAGCGAGATGAGATGCCTTTCAATAAGAGCTTTTTTCCGTTCTTTGTCAAGTTTGTTCATAGGCAACAATCTTGCCTCGAACACGCCCTGCGCCGCAGAATACGCGCCGTTTATGAGATTGACGACTCTTTCGTCCGTAACCTTCAAATTGCGAGGAAATTCAAGCCCCACGACGTTGCGCGCAAGCCTTATTCTCGACGATACGACGTTGTTTTTGACAAGCTCGTTTACCGTGCAATCCTTTGCGGATTTGAGAGTGTTCAAACCGCTTTGTTGCAACCTCAATCCGTTTTCGCTTTCAAGTTCGCAAACGCTGTGAACGACGTTTTGCGGCGGACGAGCTTGCAAAAGTTCGGCGTTTACGCCTTGCGATTTGCTTGCCGCGCCGAGTGCGATTTTTCGCATTTGAGAATAACAATTCGCACAACCGAAAAGGAAATTCTTTTCAAAATCCTCAATCGTATATCCGCAATATTTGCACTCTTTGGTGCGTCTTGAAAGCCTATAATCCGCCTCTTCGTGCGGACTTTTGCCGCATTTCAAAGCGTTTTCGTAGCAACTTTGACAATACGCGTATTCGACGGGGTTGTTGTCAACAACCACGCTTTCGAAAAGAGTCGCTTCTCTTACGCCGCATATGTCGCAAATTCTTCCGTTCACCGTTTTATAATTCTTTTGTTATATTTCTCAAATACTCTTTGAATTCGCAGTCGAGATCCTTGTCTCGCAGAGCGTACTCGACGGTTGCTTCGAGATAACCTTCTTTGTTGCCGATGTCATAGCGGCGCGCACAAAACTCGTATGCGCATACGTCTTTTTCTTTGGCAAGAATGCTTATCGAATCCGTCAAATATGCCTCGCCGCGAGTGTACGGCGTGCGCTCGATTGCGTCGAATATCGAAGGGGCAAGCACAAATCTTCCGAGAGATACCAATGCGCTGGGAAGTTCGCTTTGCGGTTTTTCGATTATGCCGTCGATAAGCGTGGTTTTGTCGTCTATTGCCGACTTCGTTATCATCACGCCGCAACGTCTTGCAACCTCTTCGCTCGTGCGCTGACACCCCACTATAGACGCGCCGTTCGTGGCGTAATATGCGTCGATAAGTTGCTTGGTAACGGGCTTTTCACCCTCTTTTACGTACATCACGTCGTCGCCGAAAAGCACGGCGAACGGCTCGCCGTTCACAAAGTCTTTGCAAAGTTTTATTGCGTTTGCGTTGCCGTCCATCGTCTTTTGCGTGACAAAAGACACCTTTGCCCCGATTTCTGCGTTGGCAAGCTCGTACGCTTCCTTTTCGCCTTGCGACAAAAGATGCTCGTTGAGCCGAACGTTAGGCTCGAAAAGGCGTTTTATACTTTCTTTTTGCGGAGATATGACGATCATGATCTCCTCTATGCCGCTCTTCACCGCCTCGTCGACGATGTAGCACAGCGCAGGCGTATCCACGATGGGCAACAATTCTTTGGGCAAAACCTTGGTGACGGGCAGGAATCTCGTTCCGAACCCCGCACAAGGTATTATTGCTTTTCTGACTTGCATAAGCACCCCCTCTTTTCAAGCGTCGAATTTGTCCTAAGCCGTCAAATTCCGACGACGGATTTTTCTATGCGACGTTTTCGCCGCATAATCGTTTGTACAATATATTCGTAAGTCGCAACGCGATATTCTCGTTGCGACTTCGATTGCGATTTTCAAAAAGTCATTTCTATGAAATGAAAATCACTTTTCATAGCCGTGCGGATGCGTCAAGTGCCACTTCCATGCGGACGAAACGATGCTTTCGAGGCTGTCGTATCGAGGCTTCCAGCCAAGCTCTCTCTTTATCTTCTCGCTGGATGCGACAAGGGTTGCCGGATCGCCGGGACGACGGCCTTCGATTGTCCTTTCGATATGGCGTCCCGTCACTTTTTCGGTCACGTCGATAACCTCTTTGACGCTGAATCCGTTGCCGTTGCCGAGGTTGTAGTAGGTGGATTTTCCGCCGTGTTTGAGATAGTCGAGAGCACGGATATGAGCGTCGGCAAGGTCGGTGATGTGAATATAGTCCCTCACGCAAGTGCCGTCGGGTGTGGGATAATCGTCGCCGAAAATGCCGATGTGATCTCTCGTGCCGTTTGCCACTTGCAAAATGATGGGGATAAGGTGGGATTCGGGCTTGTGCGCCTCGCCGATTTCACCGCTCTTGTGTGCGCCCGCCGCATTGAAGTAGCGCAAAGCAACGTATTTGAGTCCGTACGCCTTGTCGTAATCTTGCATAAACTGCTCCATCATGAGCTTGGTTTGACCGTACACGCTGGTGGGATGCTGCGGACTTTCCTCGGTGATAAGGCCGTCGCCGCAATCTCCGTAAGTCGCCGCCGAGGACGAGAACACGAGATACTTGACGTTTTCTGCAATCATAGCGTCCAAAAGCGCAAGCGTGCCGGCAACGTTGTTGTGATAATACTTCGCAGGATTGACCATACTTTCTCCGACAAGAGAGTACGCCGCAAAGTGAATGACGGAATCTACACCGTATTTTCTGAACGTTTCGCGCAAAAGCTCGACATCAAAGATGTCGCCTTTGACAAACGGCACGTCCGACGGCACGGATTCGATATGTCCCGTGACAAGATTGTCGTAAACTACGACGTCCATGTTTCTTTCTTTGAGTTCTCTCACGCAATGGGAGCCGATGTAGCCTGCTCCGCCCGTAACCAAAATCATATATCACTCCTTGCACGTCCTCGCACGTCGGGCGCGCTGAATTTTATTCTATGAAATATTATAAACTAGAACCGCTTGTTTTGCAAGGCAAAATTGTGTATAATCAAATTGTGGGAAAAACAATTTTGCATTGCGACCTAAACAACTTCTACGCATCGGTGGAACAAAAGCTGCATCCCGAATACGACGGGATGCCTCTTGCCGTGTGCGGAAATCCCGAAGCAAGACACGGCATAGTGCTTGCAAAAAATCAACTCGCAAAAAAAGCGGGCGTTCAAACGGGCGAAACGTTGTGGTCGGCAAGGCAAAAATGCCCGGATATAATTTTTGTTCCTCCGCATTTCGACGAATACGTCAAACATTCAAAGCAAGTGTTTGAAATCTACACTCGATTCACCGACCGCGTGGAGAGTTTCGGCATAGACGAGTGTTGGCTCGACGTGACGGGCAGCGAAAAACTTTTCGGCGACGGCGTGACCATCGCAAACAAATTGCGCGAGCTCGTCAAAGAAAAAACGGGACTGACCATATCCGTGGGCGTGTCTTTCACCAAAACGCTCGCAAAACTCGGCAGCGACCTAAAAAAGCCCGACGCGACGACCGTGCTTGACAAAGAGCATTATATGGACGTCATCGGCGATATGTCGCCCTCCGAGATGATTATGATAGGCAAACAGACGTCCGAAAAGCTGACAAAGCTCAACATCCGCACCATACGGCAACTGGCGAATGCCGACCGTGACGCTTTGCGTCACATTTTCGGAGTGGTTGCCGACAATATGATAAACGCCGCGCAAGGCGTCGAAACGGAAGAGGTCAAGCACTACTACGATATTCGCGTCCCCAAAAGCGTGTCGAACGGCACGACCACTCCGCGCGATATAAAAAATCTCGACGAAGCCAAAATAGTAATTTACGCTCTTGCGGATATGGTTGCGTTGAGATTGAGAAGCTACAACCTCGTTGCAAACGGCATCGGACTTTCAATCAAAAATCCAGCTTTACAATGGACGTCAAAACAAATTCCGCTTTCACCGGCAAGCGCAAATTCGGGCGCAATCGCAAAATCCGCGATAAGTCTGATTGAAAAAATACACAATTTCAACGATCCCCTTCGCGCAATCACCGTGTCTGCAATCAGGCTGGAAAACAAAGACGGCGTGCAAATCAGCCTTTTCGACGAGCCGAACGACAAAGCCGACAAACTTGAAAAAACAATCGACGATATACGCGCAAAGTACGGCTACCGCTCGGTGCAGCGCGGTATCTTGCTTGAAAACGATCTCACGGGCAACTTGCACGAGGACGACGATTTCAGACCTTTTCATCAAAGCAAAACAACCTGAAACCCAACTCGAACACAATTTGCATAATTTCCATAAAACCACAAGGCACGAGCACGATTTACAACACATATCGTGTTTTGTTTTGCTAAAAATCAACGTTTTTAGCCTCATATCGCCATTTTTCGGACGTACAATTTTATATCAATACACTTATCGTGTTGTAAAATTGCATAACACTTTTCGTGCTTTTAGGCATTTTTGTCGAAAAAAGGAGCAAGTTTTCGTTTCCGTTTTACAATCGCGTCAAATTACCTTATAATTGATATCAAGTGATAATTGGGATTGTAAGAAGACACTGGCACAAGCCTATGGAGCATCCGCTCCTCACGCACGTACAGGCGTGCAAAAACAATATTTATGACACCGGTTCAAATCGCAACGGCAGTTTTATCTCTCATTGCAGGCATTGGTATATTCCTTATCGCTTGCACGATGATGAGCTCGAATCTGGAATCCGTAAGCTCCAACAAACTCAAACAACTTTTTGCGCGTACGTCAAAGAGTAAGCTCGTCGGCGTCGGCATAGGTACGGTTGCAACGGCGGCGATACAGTCGTCGGGCGCAACGACCGTTATGGTCATAGGTTTCGTCAACGCCGGCATTATGTCGCTGATGCAAGCGGCAACCGTCATTTACGGCGCAAACATCGGTACGACGATTACCGGTCAAATCACCGCCCTCGGCATGTTTGAAAACTCCATCTCAACGGGGGTGGTATTTGCCACTTTTGCAGGCATCGGCGCATTTACGATGGCTTTTGCAAAGAAAGATCTTGTCAAAAAAATCGGCGGTATCCTTGCAGGCTTCGGTATGCTGTTCGTCGGTCTTGACATGATGAGTGCGTCAATGGATACGTTCGCATCCCTCGACACCGTCAAAAACTTTCTTGCATCCATAAGCAATCCGCTTCTTCTCGTCCTCATCGGCACGATTTTGACCGCAATCATTCAAAGCTCGTCCGTCATGACGTCAATCGCCATCACGATGGTCTTTACGGGGCTTATTAACCTCGATCAAGGCATTTATCTCACTATGGGCTCGAACATCGGTTCGTGTGTTGTTGCAATCATCGCAGGTTTGACTTCCAGCACAAACGCAAAACGCACCGCTCTTCTTCACCTTCTTTTCAACGTTTCGGGCGTTGTGATTTTTATGCTCGTAGCAATGATGATGCGCGAAATCTCAAAGGCGGTAAATCCCACAAAGATTATAACTTTCGGCTACCTTTTCGGAAAAATGTTCCCCGGCGTTCCGCAAACTCAACTTGCAATGTTCCACACGATATTCAACATCATTACGGTTATCATAATGTTACCGCTCACCAATTTGTCGGTTAAGCTTGTATGTAAAATCCTTCCCGACAAAAAGAAGAAAGACGAACAACCGGCAGAACATTTTTACTACATCGACGAGCATATGCTCTCAACTCCGCCTATCGCAGTGCAACAAACCAAAAACGAAATCGTCAATATGGCGGAAATCGCATTGCACAACTACGACCTCGCTTGCGACGTGATTTGCACTCTCGACTATTCTAAAATCGAAAAATTCCGTCAGAACGAAAACGAGCTGAACTTCCTCAACAAAGAAATCGCAAGATTCGTCGTCAAACTTTCAAAGCTCGAAATGAACGACGCCGACCACAACTATCTTGCAACCACGTTCCACACGATCACCGATCTCGAACGCGTCGGCGACTATGCGGAAAACATCATCGAATACGCCGACAAACTCAAAGAATCCGACCAAAAGTTTTCGGACGTCGCAATCTCGGAAGTGCGCAACTTGCAAAGTCGCATAAACGATTTGTTTCAAAAGGTCATGAAAGCATACGTAAACAGCGACGCGGCTTCGCTTGACGAGGCAAACGTAATCGAAGACGAAATCGACGACATCACCGAAGCAATGGGCGCAAACCATATAGAAAGATTGCGCGCGGGCGATTGTACTCCCGACGTCGGAGCACAGTATCTCTCGCTTGCGTCCAACTCCGAGCGTGTTGCGGACCACTTCATAAACGTCGGCAAATCCATAAACGGCACAACCAAGAAAAAGGACTAATTTATGAAACTTGCAATCGCAACCAACAATCAGCATAAACTCACCGAAATCAAAGCTATCCTCGGCAACTCGTTCGAGGAGCTTTTGTCGTTGAAAGACCTCGGCATCGACGTTGACGTCGAAGAAACGGGCACTACGCTCGAAGAAAACTCTCTTCTTAAAGCACGCACGATTTGCGAGCTTTGCAACATGCCCACGCTTGCAGACGATACAGGGCTTATGGTTGACTCGCTTGACGGTGCGCCCGGCGTTTATTCCGCGCGTTACGCAGGCGAAGCTCACAACGATAAAGCCAACCGACAACTGCTTCTAAAAAACCTCGAAGGCGTGCAAAATCGTCGCGCCCATTTTGCGACGGTTATAACAATTTGTTATCCAAACGGAGACTTTATCACCGCAAAAGGACGTGTCGAAGGCTCGATTTTGCGCGAAGAACGGGGTACGGAAGGCTTCGGATACGACTCTTTGTTTTTCAGCGACGAGCTTCAAAAAACCTTTGCAGAAGCGTCCGCAGACGAAAAGAATTCAGTAAGCCACCGAGGCAGAGCTTTGCATGCAATGCTTGAAAAACTCAACTCCGAAAACTAACGTTATGAACACTATCGTAGCATTTTCGGACAGCCATAATTACCCTCTTCCGGATCGTCTTGTCGAAGTCGCAAACGAAAGTAAATTCGTGTTCTTTTTGGGCGACGGCATAAGTGCGCTCGGCGACCTTTTGTGCCATAAAGGCTTTCACGGAGTAAAAGGAAATTGCGACAATTTCGCTTTTCAGGACGAGGAAGTCATCGAAATCGACAAGGTGAAAATTCTTATCACGCACGGTGACAAATACCACGTCAAACGCGGGCTTTTGGAGCTGTATTTGCGCGCAACGGAACTCGGTTGCAGCCTCGTTTTCTACGGACATACGCACTTTGCGCAAATCGACGAACGCGACGGAGTTACCCTCGTATGTCCCGGAGCAGTCTGCTCTTCGACATACGGCACGCCCTCATACGCCTACGCAGTCGTGCACGACGGAAAATTTACCGTCAAAATCGTAAATCTAGCCCAAATTTGTTGACATCAAACCTTTGATGTGATAATATTGTCAAGCATTGAATCGTAGATTGCTCTTTCACAGCGTAATTTGAGTCCGTGCGGGTGTAGTTCAATGGTAGAATGTCAGCCTTCCAAGCTGATTGCGTGGGTCCGATTCCCATCACCCGCTCCACAACTCAAAGAGCGTTTAAAAAGCGTCTTGACGATGCAATGAGCCTGTAGCTCAGCAGGATAGAGCAACGGCCTTCTAAGCCGTGTGTCGGGAGTTCGAATCTCTTCAGGCTCGCCATTATGGTGGATATAGCGCAGTTGGTTAGCGTGCCAGGTTGTGGCCCTGGAGGTCGTGGGTTCGAATCCCACTATTCACCCCACTTTGATACAAAACTCCGAACGGAGTTGTATGAGTTCGAATTCATCACAAATCGTATGGATTCGAACGGGCAGAAAATCAAACAATCCGGTGAATTGTTTGGCTGCCCCGGCGTGATAGTGCAGACCTTCGCAAAGTCGTACGGAATCGCATAAAAATGTGCGCCTGTGTAGCGCGAGTCGCTCGGCACAGGTCAAACGGCGCGAATCCCACTATTCACCCCACTTTTGTTACGTCACTCTGAAAAGAGTCGATATAGTTTGATTCCGAAGATTACTTCATCGGATTCGAACGGGCAAATGTAAAAAAGTTTTACATTTGCCGAAAAAGTGCAGTATATTTGTTGCAAAAACTTTGTTTTGGTGATAATATAGACTGCGTTGTAGGGGTATCGCCAAGCGGTAAGGCACCAGATTTTGATTCTGGCATTCGTTGGTTCAAATCCAGCTACCCCTGCCAATGACTCACTAGCTCAGCCGGTAGAGCACCGCACTTTTAATGCGATGGTCCGGAGTTCGAATCTCCGGTGGGTCACCAAAAGCAAATAATACGAACTCAAACTTTGGGTTCGTATTATTTTTTGCCAGAGAATTTTTCTGTGCCAAGTTGAAAATTTAGAGTACCCCCTTCTTTTGATATTCCACGTTTACCAATGAAAACGAATAGATTGTTAAAAGACTCTCATTTTGTAGATAAATTAAACTCTATTTTTTCTAATTTATAAAACTTCATAAAAACGTCTCCTTCTTTTTTGATGACGTCATTATAAAACAAGCCGCTGTCCCAAAAATCGGACAACGGCAAAAATGTTTATGTAAGATATTCAAGAAGTGGAGCGCAAGGTGTCGTCAGGCTATGCCCAATCCGTTGAAAAAGTCGGTTGCAAGGCGGGCGCAGCGCCAAGCGTTTTGTTTGACGTAGGATGAGTGTCCCTGCCACTTCAGCACGGCAACTTTTGCGCCGGGGATATTGTCTGCCAAAAACTTGGTGTCGGACAATTTGACTATATCGAACTCACCTGCGAGAATATATGCGGGAGTGGTGATTTTCGACAGTTTTTCCGCGGTGAAATCGGGCTCCTCGATCATAATTCTGTCAAGCGGTTTGTGAGTTGCGTTGTAGGAAATCTTCACGGACGTCGTGAAATAGGACTTCAACCCCTTTGGCGACGAGTTTGCGCCGCACGCGACGAAAGCGCCCAAAAGATCGGGATAGTCTATCGCCGTCTGAATTGCGATTATACCGCCGTCGCTATGCCCTATCACGAGCGGTTTTTCAAGCCCCATAATCTCGACAAACTGCTTGACGTCCTTTGCCATAAGCGCATAGGAGATCTCGTCCGTATATCCGCTCTCACCCTGCGATCTGCTGTCGAGCGCGTACACCGTATAGTGATTTGCAAGGCGGAGCATAAGGTCCGCAAGGTCCTTGTGACTGTTTCCGTTGCCGTGAACGAGCAAAAGCGGATAACCGCTTCCGCACTTTGCGTAATGCATTCTCACGTCTTGCAGTTGCACGTCGCCTTCTTCCGCCACGACGTCAAGGGGCGCGTCGTAAGACAGGTCGTTCACTTTGACAAGTCCGATATTTTTTGCCATAACGTCCACCGTGATTTGCCACACGCTCACACCGACAACCGCCGCCGCGAATATTGCGACGATGACGATGATTGCGATCTTCTTCCCTTTCGATTTTTCCATATTTCAATCATACTCCAACCGCAATATCAAATCAACCCCAAAAAAAGAAAAAGCCCGCAAAACGCGGACTTTTTATATTGCTCGTCAGATTTCAAAGCGGAAAAGCACGTCTTCTCCGACAAGGGATTTTACGCTGATTTCGTGCTCGTCCACGACGGCGTACGAGCGCACGGTGTCGGCTTTCGGCATTCCGATTGCGCCCACGCAGACGTATATCACTCCGTCGGCTTCACAAACGTTCGCTTTGTGAAAATGCCCGTAAAACACCACGTCGCCCCTTTTTGCGTCCTTGCAAGGAAGGTCGGGATTGCACTTGTGTCCGTGCGTGAAAAACAGCCTTCTCTCTCCCCATTGCAAAGAAAAGTCGGGGCGTATCTCGAACTCGGTTATCATCTGATCGACTTCGCTGTCGCAGTTGCCGTGAACCAACGTGACGTAATCTTTCGAGGCGTTGAGGCGCTCGGCAACCTTCATCGGAGCATAGCCTTCGGGCAAGGGATTGCGCGGACCGTGATTGTATATATCTCCGAGCAAAACGACCTTAGCGTCGCCGTGTTGCGCCCTGTACGCGTCAACCGTTGCAAAAAATCTTTCCACGTTTGCGCTCGAACCGTGCACGTCCGAGCCTACGAAAATGCGCATAATCTGATCTCCTTTTCGGATACAGTATAGCACGCATGCAAGATTTAGTCAAAATCCTGCGACACTTTTTGCAGGTTGGGTATTGTGGAAAAAAAATCGATGTGATATACTCTTTATAAAAGGTTGAATCCTAAAAATAAAAGAAATAAAGAAAAAGCACTTAATTTTGCCTATTCTGATCTCTTAGAAACTGGCAGAAAGGAATTTTTTGCCTTTGTGCCAAAGAAAAAAGGCTTGATACTGACCGAAATCATTGTATCAAACCTATGCTTTCAATATGGTGGGAAGCCCGTGACACAAGTTGAATAATCATTTAATTGTGCTTGCACTCCGAGTTTTACATTGCCTTTCGGCGTGGCGGTTTGGCACAGAGAAAAGCCTATATCAACGGCAAAATTATTGCTTGTTTGATATAGGCTGTTTTATTGTATGCGCAATAATTTTCGCTGTCCGTTGACATAGGCATCTTGTGATTTGAAGCGATATGTTTTTGAGTTTTCTCGGTGCTGCGCCGTCTTGTTGCCGAAAGGCAAATAAAAATCGGAGTGTATTTCCAAAATGAAAAAACATATCAAAAATTATGACGTTTTCAAAGAAACAATCTCGGAAAACAACGTTCTTGCAATGGCAGAACAACTATCTATGTACGAAACACGATTCCTTATAGGATATATGGGAAGCAAAATGCAAAAGATATATGCCGACCTATGCGTTGATATAAAGCGTAAAAACGATATTAACCACACTTTCAGCGACAGTTACGATTTAGTCCAAGAATGTGCGCTATTTCTTTGTAATCATTATGGAAAGCGATTAAACGACGTTTTGGCACACGATAAAAAGGGCAAGGCGATAACAGTCAAGATTGCGTGCATTAGAGCGATGTCTAAACTTATAACTCGAAAAACAAGCGATTATTTCCGTAGTGTAAGTTTGGAAGCCCTGACACCCGTCAGCGAGCCGTCTTGCGAGATTGAAGAAGATGTTGTCAAAGACTATACCATCTATGATTCCATCGTTGACAGCCTAAATCTGACAGACAACATGAAAATTGCGCTCGAATGTAGGCAAAGTGGGTTGAGTTATCCCGAAATTGCTGCCGTACTTGAACGAGCGCAATCCACCGTGTTTGAGTATTTCACCAAAATGCGGAAAAGATATGAATCAGTTTGTATTCATTGGCTCTAAATATTGGTTATTAAGCCTTGCGATATGGTTTTATTCTTTGTTTCATCGTAAAGCATCTGCATCTTTTTGCACTTGTGACTGCATCGGCTTAATGAGATTTCATTAAAAATAGGATAAAACCTCATAGCCGTATTTATTTAATGCGGCTATGTCCGTTGCAACCACTTTACGCATTACGCTGATTCCGCGTTTTGCAAGTTCTTCGCGTATCTCGTCAGAGTTCATTGCGTGATTTTCGTCCGTGTTTTTACACAGAATATCCCACAGAACAAGCAATTTGATTTTATTCGTATCGTTTGCCATAAGCTATCCTCCTATAAAGCAGATGGTTGGGACGCATCAAAACATAATAATACTTTAATTATATATGATATCTCAAGTGTTAGCAGCATTTTTTCTATATATCGTAACAACGCCATCACAAATCTCAAATATATTTATAGCCTCTTTCATAGCTTTCTCCCCATTAATGATTATAGTACAATAGGTAATTCACATTTTATTCTCCTAAATGCTTTTTACATACAGGTATTTTTATTTAGAAGATATTTGTAATAAACATATTGATAAGTCATCTCCGCTACCGTTTTGAGATAGTTTCGGCAAAAATTCCGCTTTCCTGCAACAGTTCATAAACAGCCATAAGAAGTGGTTAAATATCCGTAATATCCATAATTGCCATATTAGAAACTGCTTTAGTAAAGGCTCGATTTCTTTTTAATTCTAATATACTTTTTCTATTGGTCGCATCCGCCACACAAAATTCAATTTGTTTTGCATATTGTGATTGCCGTCTT